>JACCEA011744914.1_pt1 | contig 20556 bp, 13 predicted proteins | sample 7449851 | NCBI WGS metagenome assembly JACCEA01 (sample SAMN15323453, study PRJNA562643) | freshwater metagenome | isolation source: river surface water | place: USA:Blue River Watershed | collected 2017-08-18
CAACCGCGGTCTGCCGGCCAAGCTGCTCCTGAAGTATTTCCGGCAGGTCCAGGGCGATTGGCAGATCGCCGACTCGATCCGCCAGCGGGTGGAATTCCGCGAAATGAATCTGGTGAAACCCTGGGACGTGCTGCCGCAATCGCACCTCGTCTTCGTGCGCAACGTGATGATCTATTTCGATCTCCCGACGCGGCGCCAGATCCTCCAACAGGTGAAGAACGTGCTGCGTCCGGGCGGCTATCTCGTCCTCGGCGGCGCCGAAACCACGGTCACGGTCGACCCGTCGTTCCGACCGGTTCCGGTCGGCGCCACCACCTTCTACCAGCTTTGATCCCGCGGGCCCTCCGGGCCCGCGGCTCACACCCCGGCAGGTCCGGTTTTGACGAGCTCCAGATGCTGGTCGAGCCGGGTGAACACAAAGGTGCGGTGCACGTTGCCGTTGGCCACGATCACCCGCATCCGTCCTCCCTTGCCTCCCACCGCCCGCATCGCCGACACGATCAGGTTGAGCCCGGCGGAGTCCACCATGCGGGCATGTTCCAGCGCCAACTCGAGGATCCCCGCACCCGCGGCGGGCATGCGGTCGATCTCGGCGAAAATCAGGGGACGCAGGTCGCGGACATTGGTGCTCAGGACATCACCGGGCAGCTCGAGACGATGGACGGAGGGGTTCGGGCTCATGCGTGGTCAGTATCGTTGAGATTGAAGGTCAAAGTCACGTCGGCACCGCCGCGCTCTTTCCTGATCTCGTCCGCCAGCCCGGCGATCAACGCGAGGCCGCGGTGCGGCTCGACGTTGGCGAGATCCGCCGCCGGCGACGTCGACGCGATCCCCGCCCCGGGATCGGTCACTCGGACCACGACCTTGCCCGCGGCCGGCCACCATTCGACCTGCAGGATCGCCTGTCGGTCGGGCCGCGCCATGCACCCGTGCAACAGGGCGTTGAGGACCGTTTCCCGCGTGGCGAGCAGGATGTCGAAGTGCCGCATCTCGCCCAACTCGGGCAAAACCAGCGCCAGGCTGCGCGACCACGTCTCCTGGAGCTCATCCACGAGCGCGCCGCTGTCTCCGGCCAGCGCCTGGTGGATCAGGATCTCCCGCGCCGGGGCGGCGGCGCCCGGACTGTCGGACAGGTCGAGCACGATCGCCAGCACGTCGTCCTTCGCGTCGCCCAGATAGTCCGGCACCACGCCCGCGTGGCGCGCGCGGCGCAGGCTCACCGCCAGGGCCATCGGATCCACGCCCCGCTCCGTCGCCAGATCCTCGAGTCCGTCCGTCCACAGGATCACCCGGTCGCCGGGCCAGTCTTCCGGAGCCGATCGCATCGTCAGGTCGGGGAACCACCCCAACGGCGACTGCACGGCGGCCACCGGAGCACCGGCCGGCCCCGCGGACCGCACGAGCCGCGGCGCCGGCGACCCGCAGTTGAGGATCCGCAGTTCCTTCCGCGCAAAATCGATCTCGAGGGCGCAGGCCGCGACGGAGGTCTCGACCGTGCTGCCGTCGTGCCAGTTGCCCGGCCGGTTCCACTCCTCCAGCAGGAACCGGTTGAACACCGCAAACACGTCGTCGATCCCGGCCGCCCGCTCGATCATGCCGCGGGCCACGCCCTGGAAGTAGGACGCGACAAACGCCGCTTTCACGTCGTGCCCCGACACGTCCGACACCAGCAGAATCAGGCGGTCCGGCCCCAGCGGAAACACGGCGGCGAGATCCCCTCCCGCGTCCTGCTTCGGATGGAAGACCACATCCAGCCGGTCCGGAAAAGCGCCCACCTGCAGCTTGAGCAGCGCGTGTTGCACGACCGCGATCTCGCGCATCGCCGATTTCGCGAGCCGCAGGTCGCGCCGCCGCCGGGTGCTGCCGACCGCCCGCTCGACGGCTTGGAGCAGTTCCGGCACGCGCACCGGCTTTTCCACGAAGTCCACCGCGCCGACCCGCATCGAATCCGCCGCCAGTTTGCGCTGCGGATCGGCGGTGACGATGACCGCCGCGAGACTGTCGTCCTGCTCCCTCAGCCACGCCAGCAACTCGAGGCCGGTCGCGCCGGGCATGTTGTAGTCGGAAATGACGGCGGAAAACTCCCCCGGCCCGTCGCGCAGCAGCACCGACTTCGCCTCGGCCACGCTCTTCGCGGCCATGCAGTCGAAACCGCGTCGCGCCAGGTGCCCCCGCAGGATCGTCAGCGACACGTTGTCGTCGTCGACCACAAGCACGCGGGTCAGGTTCTCGGCGGTGGCGCTCGGCATGGTGCGGCAAACGTCCTGTGGAATCAGAAGCCCGCGGGCGATCCGATTGGACTGGAACAGTTCGGGCGCACGAAGCCTACATCGGCACGCTCCGGCGCCACTTGAGCGACTCGCCCCGGCGCCTTACGCCGCGCCGCCCGCCCGCCCCAGCGACTCGCCCATCAGCGCATAGGTTTCCACGTGCTGCGCGCTCTGCGCGACGAGGTCGGCGTCGAAGGTGATCCGGCCGCGCTGGAACAGCGTGATCACGCACGAACCGCCGAAGGCGAACATGCCCTTCTCGTCGCCTTTCGCCACCGGCCGGCCGGCGATATAACTCTGGAGAATGCTGCCGACATTGGTCGCGCCGACCTCGATCGCCGCCACCGTCCCGAAGCGCTCCGACTCCAGCAACGTGACCTCGCGCTTGTTCTCCACGAGGTAGCGCACGTTGCGCCGCAGCGCGATGGGACTCACGGAGTAGAGCCAGCCGTTGATCAACCGCGGCTCGCCCGGCACGCCGGCCGCCGGGAAATGGAACCGGTGGTAATCCACCGGGCACAACCGCGAGATCACCATCGCCCCGCCCGCGAATTTCGCCGTCAGGGCCATGTCGCCGAGCAATTCGGAGAGGGAGAAGGTGGCGCCCTTCACGTAGAATCCCCCGGCCTGGGCGACGTCGGGGAAGACCAGGTGGCGGCCGTCCGCCGGCAGCACCGCCACGTCGTCGCCGGGCGCGATCGGCCGCGCCTCCGGTTTCAGCGCCCGGTAAAAGAACTCGTTGAACGTCTTGTAGTCGAAGGCCGACTTGGCGAACTCGTCGACGTTGATCCCGTAATCGGCGATGAACGGCAGCACCTGCAGGGCGCTTTCGCGCTTGTTCATCTTGCGCCCATACCACTGCGAAAAAAACGCGCGCCGCGCCGCCAGCCACACGAAGAACCGGCCCGCCGGATTCTCGTAGGCAAACCGCACCCAGCGTTCGCCGAACACCTGCTCGGTCTCGACGACGCGCGTGCGACGGTGGAAGTAGCGGATCGGTTGGGCGGCCATGGAACGGGGCAGCGTGGAGCCCGGATCGCCCGCCGCAAGCCCCGGCTCCGTCCCCCCGGGCCGGCCGCTCAGGAGGCCGCCAGCGCCGCGCGCACCGCCCGGCCGAGCGTTTCCGTCGTCAGCGGCTTGTGCACCAGCTCCGTCGCCCCCAGCGCCTTGGCGGCGGCCGCCTCCGCGACCGAGAAAAAGCCGCTCAGGATCACGAACGGCTGCCGCGGCCGCCGCTCCCGCACCCGGCTCAGCAGCTGCAGGCCCGTCAAGCCGGGCATCGTCAGGTCGCTCACGAAAACCGCCCACCGGTCGGGCGCGGCTTCCCAGGCCCTCCAGGCCTCGGCGGGACCGGTGTGCACCTCCACCGCGTAACCGAGTTCGCGCAGCACGTTGCCCGCCACGCCGGCGATCGCCGGGTCGTCGTCGACAAACAGCACGCGCTCGCCCTCGCCGCGCCCCGGTCCCGCCCCCGGCCCGTCCGCCGGCACTCCGGCCGCGTCGAGCGGGAAGTAGACGTGAAACAGCGTGCCCCGGCCGACCTGGCTGTAGACGGTCACGGTCCCCCGGTGCTGCTGCACGATGCCCAGCACCACCGACAGGCCCAGGCCCGTGCATTCGCCCGGGGCTTTGGTGGTGAAGAAGGGCTCGAAGATCCGGCTGCGCACGTCCGCGGGAATGCCCGGCCCCGTATCCTGGATGCCGATGCGCAGGTGGCGCCCGGCGGCGAGCTCCGGGTGCTGCGCCCGCAGCTCCGGCCCCGCCAGCATCGTTTCCGCCGAAAAGGTCAGCTGCCCGCCCCCGGCGCCCATCGCCTGGATCGCGTTCGTGCCGATGTTCACCAACACTTGGCTCACCTGCACCGGGTCCGCGAGGATCGGCGGCAGGTCGGGCTGCAACGCTTCCTCGAATACCACCCGCTTGGCCGCCAGCGGACGCAAAAGCGAAACCGTGTCGGCCACCAGCGGTCCGACGGCCACCACTTCCCGCCGCGGGGCCGAATCCCGGGAAAAGGTCAGGATCTGCCGCACCAGGTCCCGGGCCCGCAGGCCCGCCTGCAGAATCGGCTGCAGGCTCGATTCCGCCGGGTGGCCGGGCCCCAGCCGGAGCGACACCAGCTCCGCGCTGCCGAGAATCGTCGTCAGCAGGTTGTTGAAATCGTGTGCGACACCGCGGGCCAGCGTGCCCACCGCCTCGAGTTTCTGGCGCTGGCGCATCTGCTCCTCCCGCCACGCCAGCTGCCGCCGGCCATCCACCTGCTCGGTGATATCCGCCAGCGTCACCAGCCGCTCCGTCCCGAGCGGCCCCACCCCGACCCGCAGCCAGCGGCCGTCGCCCAGCTCCTGCTCGAACTCGAACGTCCCTCCGCCGTCGTCCGCGCGCAGGCGCTCCGCCAACGTCGGCACCCCCGCCAGCACCGCCGCCGCATCGCCCTCGGGCGAGCCGCCCGGCTCCCGCCCGAGCAGGCGGCCCGCCGCCGCATTGCTCCGCGTCGCGGTCAGCCGGCCGTCCTTCCTTGCGAGCACGAGCATGCCGTCGCGCGCCCCTTCGAACAGATGGCGGTGCCACGCTTCGCTTTCCCGCAGCGCCTCCGCCTGCAGCGCGATCCGCCGCGACAGCGCCCGCTGCCGCGCGCCGGCCCACAGCGCCACCGCCAGCGCCAGGGCCAGCCCGAGCGCCACCGCGCCCATGACCTGCGCCGCGCTATACGCCTCGGGCAGCACGTGGCCGAACCATTTCCGGTAAACCTCGTCGAACTTTCCCGTGCGCATCAGGACCGCCAGGCCCTCGTTGAGCCGCGCCAGCAGCGCGGCGTCCCCCTTGCGCACCGCGAAGCAATACCGCACGTCGAAGCCCGGCACGTCCGCCTCGAGCGCCCGGACCCGCCTGAAACCCCGGTGATGGACGATCGACAGCCCGCTGAGCCGCGCCGCCAAGGTCGCCTCGACCTCCCCGCGCTCGAGCCGCTCCAGCGCTTGCTCCACCGACTCGACCGCCACGATCTCCCGCTCCAGCCCCGCCTGCCGCATCAGCCTGTCCCCCAGGCTGCCGGGATGCACCGCGACCTTGCGCCCGCGCAGATCCGCGAACGACCGGATGCCGGCTTCCCCCGCCCGCACGAACAGCGCCCCGCTCATCGTCAGATAGGGCACCGTGAAGTCCACCCGCTGCTCCCGCTCCGCCGAGTAGGCGAAACTTTGCAGCGCATCCAGCCGCCCTTCGTCGAAGTCCCGCCAGATCGCCTGTGTCGTGCCCGCGACCCGCTCGAAGCGCAACCCGATCGCCCGCTCGAGTTCCGTCGTCAGCTCGAAGACGAAGCCCTGCAGGTTGCCGTCGTCACCGCGGAACGAATACGGATAGTTGTCCGTCAGGGCCCCGATGCGCCAGACGGGCGTCTCGGCCGCCGCCGCAAAGGTGGCGGCCGTCGCCGCCAGCAGGGCGGAGCGGAGAAGCAGGCGAAACAGGCGCATGGGGCGGGAGGCGGGGCGAAGCCCCACCTTGTTGGCGCCGCCGCCCTCGGCCGACAAGCCCGCGTGCGCCGCCGCGTCCCGCGCGCTACCGCGCCGGCTCCACCCGCCCGGTGGCTCCGTCGACCGTCACGACCTGCCCCGTGACCAATTTCGTCGTGGCGCCGGTCGCCCCGACGACGGCCGGAATCCCGTATTCCCGCGCGACGATCGACGGGTGCGACAGCGCGCCGCCGTGGTCCGTGACCAGCGCCGCCGCCCGGGCAAACACCACCGACCAGCTCGAATGCGTGCTCGGGCAAACCAGAATCTCGCCCTGCTGGAACTGCACGAGCTCCTCCTCCGTCCGGATCACGCGCACCCGGCCGGTCACGCGGCCGGCCGAGGCCCCCGTGCCGGCCAGCACGCCGTCGGGCGCAGCGGCCACCGGCACGGTCTCCTCGAGCGCCAGCTCCCAGGCGAGGGCGCGCAACAGCCGCTGGAGGCCGGCCGGCAGCCCCCGGGGAGACGGCGGCGGCACCGGCGCCGGGCCGTGGTAGGCCGGCCCCGGATGCGCGCGCACCCACGCGCGCTCCGCGGTTCGCCGTCGCACGCGGGCGGCGGCGGTCTCGCCGCCGAGCACACCCGTCAATGCGGTGCGGATCTCGTCGGGTTCCAGCATCATCACGTCCGCCGCGGCCCGGATCACCCGGCGGTCGGCCAGACGCCGGCCGATCTCCAGCAGCGTTTGGCGGATCAAGCCCACCGGCAGGCTTTGGGTATAAAGCACGTTCTCCTCGCGTTGCGGATGCACCCGCTCCGCGACGCGGAGCACCGCGTCGAAGTGCGCGCGACCCGCGTCGTCGAGCGCGGCGCGTGCCCGGGCGATCGCGCCTGCCCGGGCCGCGGCGGACGCCTCGGTCGCGCCGCGCCCTTGGCGCAGGAGATCCAGCACCAGGGTCGGCATTTCGGCGATCGTCGGCGCCGCCGGATCCATCGCGATGGCGCGCCGTCCCCACCGCTCGAGCCACTCCGCCAGCCGCGGCCCCGCCGGACTCGCCCGCACCGCGTCGAGCCCCGCCTCCACCGCCGCCCGCCCCGCCACCTCGGCGATTCGCGCCATGTCGTCGGCGGGACGAGTCGCGGTCGTCGAGACGCCGGCGAGCAACTCGAGGACTTGGGCGGTCTTCCACCCAAGCCGCTGCTCGCAGCACCGGGCCAGATCGTGCAGCGCCACCATGTCGGGCAACATGAGCTGGAAATGCGTCGTGAAGGCCTCCGGCAGGACTTCCTCGCCGAGGTGCCGCAGGTGCGCCAGCAGCGCCTCGTCCGACAACCCGGCCACGTCCACCTTGCCCTCGTTCTCCAGCCGGAGCGCCCACGCGTCGCGCCAGGTTTCTTCCCAGGCCCGGGGGTAGCTCTCGAGTTTCGGCAGGGCCTTCTCCGCCGCGGCCGCCAGGCGCCGCAGCGCCGGCACCACCCGAAACGCGATCGCACCCGCCCACCACGGGGGCGGGTTGCCCGGATTGTGCTTCCCGCCCGCCTCGATCTCCTGCGTGTAAACCTCTCCGCCGAACGAGCGCGGCCGGATCACCTCGATCGGGAGGCCGAACTCCGCGAAGACCTTGGCAAAGGCGGCCTCCAGCGAAGGCAGCAACATCGCCGCCCCGACGGGTGAGATCGGACCCGACCAGTGGGTCGAGTCCTTGATCCACCGCCCCGGCGGGATCTCGATCCGGGGCGGCTGCGGCAAGCTCGTGATCGGTCGCGCCTGAAGCAGAAACAGCTCGTTCTCCTCGAGCGCCCACTCGATGTCCTGCGGCCCCCCGCGCAGCGTCGCCACCTGCCGCGCGAGCTCCGCGACCCGTCCCGCGATCGCCGCATCGATGACGCCGGTGTCCGCGGTCGCTCGCATCGCCCCGTCGCCGACCCACCGGTCCGCCGCGCAGGCCCCCGCCGCCAGGCGATCCCCGAGCCCCCGGACCGCTTCGATCACGACTTCTTTGTCTCCGGTGACCGGATTGGCCGAGAACGCGATTCCCGCCGCCCGCGCCCGCACCTGGCGCTGCACCAGGACCGCCACGCCCCCGGCTTCACCCGCTCGGGCGTCCTGCCGCCGATACTCCGCGACATGCGCCGCCTCCGCCGAGGCCCGCACGCGTTTGATGGCATCGCTCATTCCGTCGGCCGTCGCGACACCCAGCACGGTCTCATACTGGCCGGCAAACGACGCGTCGTCGAGGTCCTCGGCCACGCCCGACGAGCGCACCGCCCATGGACCGGACCCGATCCGCTGCAACCCTGCCCATACCTGCGCCGGATCGGGCTCGGCTCCGACCGGTATCACCGCCCCGTCGGGCACTGGGCAACCGGCGCGGCGCAGCAAGGCGAGGGTCGCCGCCTTTTGTCCGCACTGCGATGCGGCGGTTGCTTCGACGAGGGGAATTACCGGCACCGTCGCGGTGGCCGGGTCGTGGATCGTTTTCATGGGTGGGTCGGGTTTTGTTTCTTGGCGCCGGGAGTCGGGTCGGTCCCGATCGCACCGGAGAGGAGGGTTCGCGTGGCCCATACCGCCGTCTCCGTCGCCTCTTTCGGTGTCAGGCCGTAAAGTTCCGTCAGCAGGTGCCAGCCCGTTGCCGAGGCGAACATGCGCACGGCGGCCATGACTGCCTGCGCCGACACCGGCGCCCGCAGCGGCGCATACTCCTCGAGCGACTTTTTGAACACGCCGGTGCGCCGCTTGGCCACCTTTGCCAGCCCGCGGCTCGCGAGCATCAGGATGACATAGGCGCGCACGCGCGCCGGGTCGGTTTCGAACACCGCGAACGCCTCCGAAGTGATCCGCGGCAGGTCGGCGACGGTGACCTCCCCGGCATCGGGTCGCCGGTTTTTCTCGGCCAAACGTTTTTCCACGTGATCCGCGAGACCCTCGCGCAGCGCCTCGCGCGTCGGAAAGTGATTGTAGACCGTCCGGTGGGTGACCCCCGCGCGGTCGGCGACCTGCTGGACCGAAAAATCCAGCCCGCCGTTTTCGACGACGATCTCGGCCAGCGCATCCAGAATCGCCTCCCGGGTTTCTATCCGTCGCTCCGAAGCTTCGTTCATACTTTATGCAATTTCATATTCTATGAACGGCCGGCTCCGGCCCTGTCAACACCCGGATCAAACGGCGGACTGCATCCGCGTGCGCCGGCCCCGGCGCACGCGCGGGCTTACCGGCGCGAGCGGGTCGCGTGCGCGGCGGGCGCCAGACCGTCGTCCTCGACGGTGAAGGTGAGCGCGGCACCGGTCGCGACGTCGCCGGCAAGGAGGGCGCGGGCCAGCCGCGTCTCCAGGGTCCGCTGCAGGAAGCGCTTCAAGGGCCGCGCGCCGAAGACCGGATCGTAGCCCTTCTCGGCCACCCATTCCTTTGCTTTCGCGTCGAGCGCGACCGTCACCTGCCGGTCGGCGAGCCGCCGGTTCAGGTCCGCCAGCAGCAGCTCCACGATCCGCGCGATTTCTTCGAGCGTCAGGGGCTTGAAAAGAATGGTTTCGTCGATGCGGTTCAGGAACTCCGGCCGGAACGAACGCCGCAGCTCCATCATCACGCTCTCGCGCACACTTTCCGGGATCGTGTCGCCGGTCACGCCCTCGAGGAGGAAGCGCGAGCCGAGGTTCGACGTCATGATAATGACCGTGTTTTTGAAATCCACCGTGCGCCCCTGCGAATCGGTGATGCGGCCGTCGTCGAGCACCTGCAGCAGGACGTTGAACACATCCGGGTGCGCCTTCTCGATTTCATCGAAGAGGATCACGGCGTAGGGCTTGCGGCGGACGGCCTCGGTGAGCTGGCCGCCCTCGTCGTAGCCGACGTAGCCCGGCGGTGCGCCGATCAGCCGCGCGACGCTGTGCTTTTCCATGTATTCCGACATGTCGATGCGCACCATCGCGGCCTCTGTGTCGAAAAGGGTCTCGGCGAGGGTTTTCGCGAGCTCGGTCTTGCCGACGCCCGTCGGCCCGAGGAACAGAAACGATCCGACCGGCCGGCGCGGGTCCTTGATGCCGCTCCGCGCACGCAGGATCGCTTCGGTCACGAGCGTGACCGCCTCGTCCTGGCCGACGACGCGCTCGTGCAGCACCTCCTCGAGGCGCAGGAGCTTCTCCTTTTCCCCCTCGACCAGCCGCGCGACCGGCACGCCGGTCCACTTCGCCACCACTTCGGCGATTTCGTCGTCGGAGACTTCCTCCTTGAACAGCGTCGTCGCCACCGCGCCGTCCCGCTTCTCCAGCCGCTTCAATTCCGCCTCCATTTGCGGCAGTTTGCCGTGCCGGAGTTCCGCGACCTTGTTCAGGTCGTAGGCCCGCTCCGCCTTTTCCATCTCCAGCCGCGTCGCCTCGATGTCCTCGCGCAGCTTCCGGGTTTTCCCGACCGCGGCCTTTTCCTTCTCCCAGGTCAGCCGGATCGCCTGGGATTGCTCGCGCGCCTCGGCCAGCTCCTTGCGCAGCGTCGCCAGCCGGCGCGCGCTCGCCTCGTCCTTTTCCTTGGCGAGGGCCGTCTCCTCGATTTCCAGGCGCAGCACCTTGCGGGTGAGCTCGTCGAGTTCCTGCGGCATGGAGTCCATCTCGGTGCGGATCATCGCGCAGGCCTCGTCGACCAGATCGATCGCTTTGTCCGGCAGGAACCGGTCGCTGATGTAGCGGTTCGACAACGTCACGGCGCTCACCAGCGCGTTGTCCTGGATGCGCACGCCGTGGTGCAGTTCGAAGCGCTCTTTCAGGCCGCGCAAAATGGAAATCGCGTCCTCGACCCCCGGCTGGTCGACCAGCACGGGCTGGAACCGCCGTTCCAGCGCCGCGTCCTTCTCGATGTGCTTGCGGTATTCGTCGAGCGTCGTCGCTCCGATGCAGTGCAATTCGCCGCGCGCGAGCATCGGCTTCAGGAGATTGCCGGCATCCATCGCGCCGTCGGTCTTCCCGGCGCCGACAATCACGTGGAGCTCGTCGATGAACAGAATGATCCGCCCGTCGCTCTGTTTGACCTCGCCGAGCACGGCCTTCAGCCGCTCCTCGAATTCCCCGCGGTATTTCGCCCCGGCCACGAGCGCCCCCATATCGAGGGAGAAGATCGTCTTGTCTTTCAGTCCCTCGGGCACGTCGCCCCGCAGGATCCGCTGCGCCAGACCTTCGACGATCGCCGTCTTGCCCACGCCCGGCTCGCCGATCAGCACCGGATTGTTTTTCGTTTTGCGCGAAAGGATGCGCACCGTCCGGCGGATCTCTTCGTCCCGGCCGATCACCGGATCCATCTTCCCTTTGCGCGCCTGCGCGACCAGATCGATGCCGTATTTTTCGAGGGCCCGGTAGGTGGTTTCGGGATTGTCCGTCGTCACGCGCTGGGCGCCCCGCACTTCTTTCAGGGCGGCCAGCACCCGGGCCCGATCCAGGCCGAAGGTCTTGAACAGTTTCCGCAGCGCCTCCGGCTTCGCCACGTCCAGCAGCCCGAGGAACAGGTGCTCCACCGAGATGTAGTCGTCCTTCAGCTTGGCCGCCTCCTCCTCTCCCCGGCTCAGCACGTCGTTCGCGGCCTGCGTCACGTAGACCTTGGACGTGTCCACGCTGCCGGTCACGGACGGCAGCCGTTCCAACTCTCGCTCCACCGCGAGGTGCAGGGCGCCCGGCCCGAGTCCCAGCTTCTCCAGCAAACCCGGCACGATGCCGTTCTCCTGCGCCAGCAGGGCCGCGCACAGATGCAGGGTGTCGACCTCGTTGTGGTTGCGGCGGCGCGCGATCGCCTGCGCGTCGGTGACGGCTTGGCGCGACATCTGGGTGAGTTTGGCAAAGTCCATGATATCCACCCTTCGCATACGGCATGCCCGCGCCCGGAGGAAAGCCGCCCTCGGGGCGGCGGGAGCCGCCTGCGCCGCAGCGTGACAGAATGCGCCACCTCCCGTCCCGGCGCGCGCCACCTTGCCCGCTCGCACTGTCAGACCTCGGCCGCATCGCCGTGCCCCCGCCCCGCCCAAGGATCGCGGCACCCCGCCCTGCCCATGCGTTTTCCCGTTCGGCTCCTCTCTGCCGTGGTGCTCGCCCTCCCCGCGGCGGCGCCGGCCCTGACCGAATCCCAGCGTCGCGCCCACCTCGACTGGATGCTGGCGAATCTCCCCGCGGTGCCGTCGTGGCGCGCGTGGCAGCAATCGGGCGGCACACTGCCGCCCGACTTCGACGCGCTGCCCCGCGCCAATTTCCTGCCCGACCCGCTTCGTTTTCACGACGGCCGCCCTGTCGCCTGGCCATCGGACTGGCCGGCCCGACGGGCCGAAATCAAATCCCTTTTCCAGACCTACGTCCTCGGCTCCCTGCCGCCGAAACCCACCCTCGATCGCGTCGTGCCCGCAGGGGATCCGGTCCGGTTTTCCGGCTACTCGGTCCGCACCGTCACCCTTCACTACGGCCCCGGCCAGCGGCTCACGTCGCAGGTCACGCTGACCCTCCCGGAGGTCGGCGGCCCGTTCCCGGTCGTGATCGGCGGCGGCAGTTGGGCTGCGGCGTTGCTGCGGCGCGGTTATGCCGTCTGCGAATTCCCGTCCGGCGTCGATCAGGTCACCGACCTGCCCGCGCTCTATCCGCACCACGACTTCGCCACGATCGCCCAGCGCGCGTGGACCGTGCAGCTCGTGGTCGACTACCTCCTCACGGTTCCGGAAATCGACCCGACCCGCCTCGCGCTGACCGGCTACTCCCGCGGCGGCAAGATGGCCCTCACCGCCGCCGCTTTCGACGACCGCATCGCCGCCGTCATCGCCGGCAGCACCGGCGTCGGGGGTGTCACCCCGTGGCGTCTCGCCGGCGAACGCGGCGCGGGCGAGGGCGTCGAATCCACCACCCGCATGTTTCCCCTGTGGTTTGCGCCGCAGCTGCGGTTTTTCGCCGGCCACGAGGACCGCCTGCCGGTCGACGCCAACCTCCTGATGGCGCTGGTCGCGCCGCGTGCCCTGCTCGCCACCCACGGTTTGAACGACGAGGTCGCCAACGTCTGGGCCAACGAACAGGCCTACGCCTCCGCCCTCCGGGTTTACCGCGCCCACGATGCGCCCGACCGCCTCGGACTGCTGCGCCTGCCGGGTTTTCACGGCGCCAACGACATCGAGGGCTGCATCGATTGGCTCGACTGCCAGTTCGGCCGCAGCCCGCGGACCTGGCGAACCGACCTGCTTTATCCGTGGAACTTCGACGTGTGGCGCGCCCGCGTGGGCGAGTCGTTCGACCCCGGTCGTTTCCCCGCGGATCCGCCCCCGAAGTCTCCATCCGAAACGCGGGCCGCGATCGCGTGGCTGCTCGGCCCCACCCCGACCCGCTACACGCCGCCCGCCGGCGGCCGCGGCGGCCCTCCCGTCGCGCGGGGCGGACCGGTCGCCACGCCGACCAAACCCGTCGCCAACCCCGGACAACTCGCCCCGGATGTCCCGGCCTGGGTCATCGCCCGCAACAGCCAGGAGTTCGGGTGGCGCGACCCGGAACGCAGCGCCGCCGACTCGCGTCGCATCCGCTTCGGCTCCGGCCTCGGCGGTGATCTCTATTTTCCGGCCGGCACGCCCTCCGACCGCAAACTCCCCGCGGTCGTCTGGCTGCACGGCTACAGCCATCCCCTCGGCTACATGTGGGTCTACCGGCGCGACCTGCATCCGATCCTTGCGCTCGTCCAGGCCGGCTTCGCGGTCCTCGCGTTCGACCAATGCGGCTTCGGCTCGCGCCAGGCCGAGATCGGGCCGTTCTACGATCGCTACCCGCGGTGGTCCCACCTCGGCCGCCTCGTCGACGACGCGCGCGCCGCGCTCGACGCCCTCGAACGCGAACCGGGCATCGACGCGTCCCGACTCTCGCTTTTCGGCTACACGCTGGGCGGCACGGTCGCGCTGCACGCCGCCGCCCTCGATCCCCGCGTGAAGTCGGTCGTCGCGATTTCCGGCTTCACGCCGTTTCGCCGCGACACCGCCTCCGGCACCGGCGGCCTGGCCCGCTACAGCCACGAACGCCCGCTCGTGCCGCGCCTCGGCTGGTTCATCGGTCACGAGAGCCGCGTGCCCTACGACTACGACGATGTGCTCGCCGCCCTCGCGCCACGCCCGGTCCTGATCGTCCAGCCCACCATGGATCGCGACGCGGACCCCGTCGCCGTGCGGGAGACGGTCGCCCGGGCCCGGCGCGCCTACGGCACCGGCGCCGCCGCCCTCGCCCTCGACGAACCCCACGACTACCAGCGCCTGCCCGCCGCCACCCAAGCGCGCGCCGTTGCGTGGCTCAAAGCCCAACCATGACCTCATCCCCCGCCTGGCTCCGCGCCGCTTCGTTCGTCGCCGCCGCCGTGCACCCGCGCCCGTGGCCCGGGCTCGCCGGCGTCATCCTAGCCGTCGCGGCCGCGGTCGGAGCCGAAGCCGCGCCGGTCACGGTGACCGAATCCGACGCCGCATTCGTGCTTTCCAACGGGGTCGTCACCGCCCGGGTCCTCAAACGCAACGGCGATCTCGCGTCGCTCCTTTTCCACGGCGCCGAGATGCTCACCGACAAGTCCGGCCACGCCGGCGCCTACTGGTCGCACGACACCACCGGCGGCACGGAATTGATCACCCGCATCACGCTCGACCCGGCGGCCAACGGCGGCGCCCGCGGCGAGGTTTCGGTCAAGGGCGTCTCCGGCGGCCGGAAAATGGGCCATGGCCCCGGTGTGCCCGCGGGCGCCGAGGGCGACCTGCCCGTGGACATCGAGATCCGCTACACCCTCGGGCGCGACGACTCCGGCATCTACACCTACTGCACGTTCACCCATCGTCCCGATTATCCCGCCGCGACGATGACGGAGGCCCGCTTCGCCGCGAAACTCGCCGATCGCTTCGATTGGATGACGGTCGACCCGCAGCGCGACCAAGCCTTCCCGGCGACCCTGCGCGAGGGCGACAAATACATCTACACCGCGAACCAGTTCGATCACCGCGCGTTCGGCTGGTCCAGCACCCGGGACCGCGTCGGCTTCTGGCTCCTCAACCCGTCCGTCGAGTTTCTCAGCGGCGGCCCGACCAAGACCGAATTTCTTGCCCACCGCGACACCACGCCCGTGGCCGCGCCGATCGTCTTCAATTACTGGCGCAGCAGCCACTACGGCGGCGCCTTCGTCGAGATCGGCGCCGGTGAACGTTGGACCAAGACGATCGGCCCCTTTTTCCTCTACCTGAATCGCGACGGCGATCCGGCGGCACTGGCCGCCGATGCCCGCACCCGACTGGCCAAGGAAACCGCGCAATGGCCCTACGATTGGGTCGCCGGCGTCGGCTACGCCTCCCGCGCCGAACGCGCCGTCGTCTCCGGGCGGCTGCGCCTCGAGGATTCTCATGCCCGTTCCACCGCGTTGCCCAACCTGCTCGTCGGGCTCACCCCGGCCGACTACGTTTCGCCCGTCCCGCGGCCCGGCCCCGCCGGTGCCCCCGCCGTCGCCCGCACGATCGATTGGCAGATCGACGCCAAGCACTACCAGTTTTGGGTGCGGGGCACGCCCGACGGCGGCTTCGCGATTCCGCACGTCCCGGCCGGCACCTACACGCTGCGCGCCCTCGCCGACGGCGTCCTCGGCGAATTTGCGCGGGCCGACGTCGTGGTGACCGCGGGGCGGCCGCTCGACCTGGGTGTGCTCGAGTGGCGACCGGTCCGGCGCGGCCGCCCGCTCTGGGAGATCGGTCTTCCCAACCGCACGGCTTCCGAGTTCGCCGGCGGCGACCGTTTCTGGCTGCCGGAGATGCCGCTCCGCTATCCCGCTCTGTTCCCCCGCGACGTGCACTTCGTCGTCGGACGCAGCGATCCGGCGCGCGACTGGTTCTTCCAGCACGTGCCGCGCAACGAAGATCCCGCGGCGAAATCCCGCCCCTTTTTCGGCGTCACCACGCCCGGCCGCGCCACGCCGTATGCGATCGAGTTCGACGTCGCGGGCGCCGCGCCTCCCCGCGGCCGCGCCGTCCTGCGGGTCGCGATCTGCGGCGGCGGCGCGCGGGAAATCGCGGTCACCGTCAACGACAGTGCCGTCGGCAAGATCGACCGCCTCCTCGTCGACGGCGCCATCACGCGCCACTCGATCCGCGGCCTCTGGTATGAGCGCGAACTGGCATTCGACGCCGCGCTCCTGCGCCCGGGGACGAACACCCTCGTCCTTACCGTGCCCGCCGGACCGGTGAACAACGGCGTGATCTACGACGTCGTGCGGCTCGAGCTGGACGAAACCGGCGCCCCGTGACCGCGCGCCGCGCCCAGCGGCGATCGCAAGCTACGCCGTTGTCTCCCGGTTGATCCGCTCCGCCTGCCGCAGCCCGAGCAGCACCAACTCGGGCACGATCTCGTCGAACAGCTGCTCCGGCTCCAGCAACCGCGCGAATCCCCCGGTGCCGATCACCGCGGGTCGACGGCCCGCGAACGCCTCGCGGGCCAGCTCCGCGACCAGCTGCCGGATCGCGCCCACGTGACCGTGGTAGACCCCGGATTGGATGCTCTCCACCGTGGACCGCCCCAGCACCGGGCCCGGCCGCGCGATCTCGATCGTCGGCAATTTGGCCGTCTTCCCCGCCAACGTATCCACCGAGATCCCGATCCCCGGCATGATGGCACCGCCGAGGTAATCCCCCGCCGCCGTCACCACGTCGAACGTCGTCGCCGTTCCGCAATCCACCACGATCAGATCGGTCGCCGGCCGGCGTAGCACCGCCGCGACGGCCCCCGCGATGCGGTCCGATCCCACTTCGTGCGGGTTGCGGTATTTCACCTTGAGACCCGTCTTCACCCCCGTCTGCAGCACGAAGGGCTCGACCCGGAAATACTTCAGGCACGCGCTGCGCACGGGATACAGCGCCGGCGGCACGACGGAGCAGATCGCCACGCGCGTCACCGTCCGGGGATCGACGCCGTTCTCCCGCAGCACCGTCAGCAGGAACATCCCGAACTCGTCCGTCGCGCCCAACGGGTGCGTCGTCTTGCGGAACTGCAGGCGCAAGACCGCGTCGTCGAACACCCCGCCGTGAATCTGGGAATTGCCGATATCGAGACAGAGGAGCATGGGGAAAAGAAGGTCCGACCACGGTGTCCGCTCACCCGCCGGTGGCGAGCAGCCAACGCTCGAGGGCCGGCCCGATCGCCGCGCGGTCGTCGCAGCACCCGACCGGCGCGCCGTGCGCCCACAGGCGCGCCGGAAACGCCCCCGTCGCGCTCCGCTGCGCGAGATCGTTGTGCACCACCAGATCGACCGCGCCGCCGGCGAACAGGGCGCCGACCGCCGCCGCTTCCTCCTGTTCGCTCGCGCCGCTCGTGAGCTTGAAGCCCACCACGCGCACCTCGCGGCGCCGGCTGCATCCCCGGATCGAGTCGAGCAGCTTGGGATTGCTCTTCAGGCGCAGCACCGGCGGCGCGCCCGAGGCGATTTTTCGGCCCGCGCCCACCGCGCCGAGGTCCGCGCCCCCGGGCGACTCGATCGCCGCGACCGCAAAATCGGCCACGGCCGCCGCATGGATCACCGCATCGAATTCATGCGCGCCCAGTTCCTGCGCCAGCGCGGCGGCCAGTTCGGCGGTGGTGAAATACGTCGTCTCCGCCTCCACGCCGCGCGCCGCGCGGGCCGCCTTCGCCCGCAGCAACCGCACCGCATGACCGGCTCGCGCGAAATGCTCCGCAATCGCCGACCCCGTCTCCCCCGTGCTCGCGTTGGTGATCGCGCGCACCGCGTCGATCGGCTCCGCCGAGCCGCCGCTCGTGATCAGCACGCGCAGGCGCCGCGGCGGACGCGCCGCCGCCGCCTCCACCGCCGCCACGATGTCCGCCGGCTCCGCCAGCCGGCCCGCGCCGACTTCGCCGCACGCCGTCCGGCCCGTGCCCACGTCGATCCAGCGCGCCCCCCAGCCGGTCAGCGTCCGCACCGCGGCCTGCGTCGCCGGATGCGACCACATCGCCGGATTCATCGCCGGCGCCAGAAGCAGCGGCTTGTCCCGGTCGTGCGCCAGCACCAGCGCCCCCGCGAGGTCGTCGGCGAGCCCGGCGGCCAGCCGGTTCAGCGTATGGGCTGTCGCCGGGCACACCACCGTCACGTCCGCCCAGCGCGCCAGCTCGATGTGCGCGAGCGCCTCACCCGGCGCGAAAAGATCCTGCGCCACCGCCGCGCCCGTCAGACCTTCGAAGGTCGCCGCGCCGACAAAGCGCAGCGCGCTCGCCGTCGCCGCCACCCGCACGCGGTGGCCGCGCTGCACGAGGCGCGAGATCGCATCGCACGCCTTGTAGGCGGCGACGGAGCCCGTCACGATGAAGAGCAGGTTAGAGCCGGACATTGTCGATCAGCCTCACCCCTTCGAGCCGCACCGCCCCGAGGCGCACGCCCGCGTGGTCGTCGACGTAGTCGACTTCAAACCCCGCCGCCCGCAGCCGCTCCGCCGCGGTCTTCGCGTCGGGCGCCGTCCGCAGGGCGCGCGGAAACTCCGCCGCGCGCGCCCGTCCTTCGGGCGAAAGCCGCGCGTTGCGGGAACTGAGCGCCAATCCGTCCGCGTCGCGGACCGTCGGGCAGGCCACGATCTCGACCGGCAGCAGCATCGCCCCGACCAAGCCCCGCACCAGTTGCAGCTGCTGCCAGTCCTTCTCGCCGAAATACGCGCGGTCCGGCCGGACGGCGTTGAGCAGTTTGAGCACCACCGTCAGCACCCCGTCGAAGTGCCCCGGCCTATGCGCGCCTTCCCAGCGGCAGCTCTGCTCATATTCGGTGAGCCGATACGCATAGCGGTCCGGGTAGAGTTCGTCCGCCGCCGGCACGAAGACCGCGTCCGCAAACGGCGCCGCCAGCGCGCAGTCCGCCTCGAGCGTCCGCGGATATTTCGCCAGGTCCGCGGGATCGTTGAACTGCGTGGGGTTGACGAAAATGCTCAGCACCACGCGTTCGTTTTCCGCCCGTGCCTGCCGCAGCAGCGCCGCATGCCCCGCGTGCAGCGCCCCCATCGTGGGCACGAAACCGATGCGCTTGCCCGCCCACTCGGGCGATTCCCGCCGCCGTCGCCACTCCGCCACCGAAAGGCACCGCGTGCTCATGCCGGCACCTCCTGCGCGGCGGGGAACTCCGCCGTGCGCACGTCCCGCGCGAAGCGGTCGACCGCCTCCCGCACGAGCGCGTGCCCGTCCGCGTAGCGCCGCACGAACCGCGGCCGGAACTCCGCGTCCAGGCCGAAGAGATCCGACCACACCAGCACCTGCCCGTCCGTCTCCGCCCCGGCGCCGATGCCGATCGTCGGGAGGCCCCGCTCGCGCGTGACGTCCGCCGCCAGTGCCGCGGGCACGCATTCGAGCACCACCGCGCTCGCCCCGAGCTCCTCCAGCCGGCGGGCGTCGCGCCGCAGGGCTTCCGCCGCGGCCGGTTCGCGGCCCTGCACCCGGTAGCCGCCAAGTCCGTTCACCGCCTGCGGCGTGAGCCCGAGATGTCCGATGACCGGGATGCCGCTCGCCACGATCCGCGCGATCGCCTCTTCCTGCCCGGCCACGCCCTCGAGTTTGACCGCGTTGGCCCCCGCCCGCACCAACGCGCCGGCCGCTTCCACCGCCCGCTCCGGTCCGCACCGCGCCGCGAGAAAGGGCATGTCCGCCACCACCAGGCAATCGCCCGCGCCGCGCCGGACCGCCGCCGTATGGGCGACCATCAGCTCGAGGGTCGCGTGCACGGTCGACGGATATCCGTGCACGACCATCGCGAGGCTGTCGCCGACCAGAATGACATCCGCCGCCGAGCCCGCGACGATCCGCGCGACGAGTGCGTCGTAGGCCGCGACCATCACGATCGGGCGTCGGTCGCGCTTGGCGCGCGCCAGGTCCAGAATCGATTTCACGGCGTCCCGGCGGTTTTCCGGGGACGGAATAACGGCGCGAGCGCAGTCGGGGACGGGGGTGCTTTTCGCATGGGCGATGAAGCCGCGGAGTCCGGGCGGAGGGTTTGGATTGGAAGCGTCCGGTCGCGATCGTGTTCGCGCTGGACGGCGCCACCGTCGCGGTCCCCGCGGCCGGCGCAACCGAAAACTGTGTCACGCGCCCGCGCCGCGGTCGCCGCTCACGGACGGATCTCGTAAACCTCCACGATCCCGAGGCCCGGCACCGCCGGCTGGTCGAGCTCCGGATCCGGACTGCGCCGCTCGAAGGGCCGCACCACCACCGTGTAGGCCCCGGCCGGCAGGTCGATCAGCACGCAGGGTTCGCGACGGTTGCCCGGCGCATGGCCGGTCGCCGCGATCTGCTTCTCCCCGTGCAGCACGATCAGCGGGGCAAAATCGTTGGCCGGCCCCGCGCCACCCGCCGCCCCGCTGCTCCAGTCGTCGTTGACCAGCAGCGTGTCGCCCGCGGCGTTCTTCAACGCCATTTCCGGATCGTCCAGCACGCCGGCAAGATTGAAGGGAGCCCGCGCGAGCGACGGCCCGAGCACCCGCAGGAGCATCCGGCGCGTCTCGCCGGGACCGGCCCGCACCACGAAACCCGCGTGGATCTCGCGGCCGCTCCGGTCGGCGTAGGCCCGCGCCGCGAGGTTGATGAGGCGCGCCGCGCCGCTTCCGGCATCGTAGGCTTCGATGAGTCCGATTCCGTTTGCGCCGCGCGCCCCGTCCATGATCGCCGAATACGCCCCGGGCGGCAAGGTGAGCAGCACCGCCGCATCCGCGCTGCCCGGGGAAAAGGGAAACGCCCCCGCCCGCGCGCCGGCGGCCCGCACCGCCGCCCCGCCGTCCCCCGCCTCCCAGTTGTCGTTCTCCGCCAGCTGGACCGCGCCGCCGTAGATCCGCAACCGGGGGTCGGCAAGCGCGCCCGGCACTCCCAGGCCC
>JACCEA012142003.1_pt1 | contig 20556 bp, 25 predicted proteins | sample 7449851 | NCBI WGS metagenome assembly JACCEA01 (sample SAMN15323453, study PRJNA562643) | freshwater metagenome | isolation source: river surface water | place: USA:Blue River Watershed | collected 2017-08-18
GATACATCAATTCTGCGATCGCCTGAGACCAAAACCGTACGACCACTGAGTGGTTTGAAATCAACATCCCAAAGCCAGGAAGTATCTTTGCCATCTTGAGTATTTGCATTAACGACTAACAAAACTTCCTTTGGGCCACTGCTGCTAGTTGCCAAAGTTTCTCGCCACGATGCCGGATTTTTAGAGAGAAGTAATCGGAAATTAGTTTGACCTATCTGCTTATTTGCAAAGCGTCCATCAACTGCTTGTACCGAACCGATTGCGCGATTAGCAGCTTCTAGATCAACACCAAATTCGCTTGCCACAATAAATGCTCTGGCGGCATTCTGTAGCGCCGCGCGACCTGGAATCGCGCTATTTACTTTGAATTGTTGATTAAGAGTATCGCCGTGCAAAATCCAATTTGCATTTGGTTTACTAAATCCGCATTCACACCAGAAGTTTGCGCCATCGTCCTGCCAATTTAATAGCTTTCCGCATTCAGGACAGGTGGCCGCATCGATATGGCCCTTATCTTCTGCGCTAAACCAGATCTGCTTTTCAGCGGCACGCGCTGCATAAACCACAAATGGATCATCTGTTGACGCCAGAACTCTTTGGCCAGCTAACGCGGCTCGCCATTTATTGGAAACAATTCGTACCTCAGAAAGTCGATCAAGTTGATCTCGTCCTAAGTTAAGTAGCACCACAAGTTCGGGATTAGTTTTTTCAATCGCCCAAGGAAGAACTAACTCATCTACCTCTAAAACTGCGACTTCTGCAGTTGGATTAGCACCTAACGCTTGTGCCACTCCTGCAAATAAATTGGCGCCAGTTTGGTTATGTGCAATTGTAAATTTCGTACGCAGGGCTTCGGCGATCAGCTTAGAAGTTGTGGTCTTGCCATTAGTTCCGGAAATCAGAACGATGCGTTTATTTGCAGAGAGTTTGGAGACTGAGTTTGGCGCCAATTTCAAAATTAAACGTCCGGCGACTACGACACCGTTTCCTTGTTTCAGCGCACGTGATAGCGCCCCCAAAGCTTTCGCTTTAAGGAGCACGATTTTCAAATACATTTGTTATTTATTGGATCTAATTAACAATCAATTGGGGTAATTGACCCATTTGAAACATCATATATAGCGCCGGCAACCGTCACTCCTTTGCGAATTAAAGGATATGAACGAATTCTCTGCACATCTATTTTTAGCGCACCGACTTGATCTGAAACAGTTCTAAATTCTAAAGAACGAGTGTCTACGCCAAATTGTTCTTGAAGTGTTGCATGAATTTCAGGTTCATCTGATTTTGCCATTCGGCAATCAGTATGTGGCATTACTAAAACTCGGTCTACATTTAAGAGATATGAAGCTAAAACCAAGGTACGTAAAACGTCTTCGGTTACACGTGCACCAGCATTGCGTAAAATCTTTGCATCTCCAGATCGCATTCCAACAACTGATAATGGGTTGATGCGAGAATCCATACAGGTAACAATCGCTAAGCCTTGTTTTGCTTGACCTGTTAATCCTGAGTATTTAAATGTCTTTTGATACTCAGCATTCGCGGCAAGCAGGTCATCAAATTCTTTGTGCGGGAATTCTTGAGCGGACATAGCGATAGTTTAGCGGTTAAAATCGCTAGGCTAGAATTCTCCGCATGTCAGTAGAGCGTTTACGCAATTACCGCAAGACATATATTGCGATGCTTATTAGCTCTGCTTTGAGTTTGATAGCGTCCTTAGTTTTATCTATTGATGCTTGGAAATTAGCAGGAAATCCAGCTTCCAAATTTGCTTGCGATATCAATGCAGTTGTCTCTTGTGGCAAAGTAGCTAAAGCTTGGCAATCAACTCTCTTAGGATTTCCAAATTCATTTATTGGACTTATGACTGAACCCGTTGTGATCACGATTGCGGTGGCAGGTTTAGGACTCGTAACTTTCCCTAAATTATTTTTAAGAGTAGCGCATGTGGTTTATGGACTTGGGTTAGTTTTTGCACTGTGGTTACTTTCGCAGAGCTTCTTTGTTATCAAAGCCTTCTGCCCATGGTGCTTGCTGGTAACTATTTCGACAATCACAGTATTTAGCACAATGACCCGAATTAATATTTTAGAAAATACTTGGGATTTATCTGAAGCGAAATATCAAAAAATCGTTAACTTCCTTGATGCGGGATGGGGTCGCGTCATCTATGCGGCCATCTATAGCTTCTTAGCGATTGCTATAGTTTTGAAATACGGAAACCAGATTTTCTAATACTGGCGCAATCTAGATATTAAGCCTATGAAGCGCGGAATCTATATTGCTTTTGATCAATTAAATAAGAACTTTGGTGCCCTAGCCCAAGCTGACCCTGCAAATGATGTAATTATTTTGGTTGAAAGTCAGCGCATGCTTCAAAGTCGTACTTGGCATATCCAGAGATTATGGTTCATGATTTCAGCGGCTAAACATTTCGCGGCAGAACTTGAAGTTGCTGGTTTTAAGGTAATTTATAAGAAATCTCCCACTACTCGCGATGGAATTTTGGCAGCAAAGAGCGAGCTAAAACTCGAGAAAATCATTGGCTGCGAACCAAATTCATATCGGCTAATTGAGAGCACTAAAGATGTCGTCGAATATCAACCTAGTGATTTCTTCCTAACTTCACGCACAGAATTCATTGATTGGGCGAAGAGCCAAAAGAACTTACTAATGGAGAATTTCTACCGAATTCAGCGAAAGCGCTTTAACATCTTGATGGATGGTGAAAAGCCAGTTGGTGGAACCTGGAATTTCGATAAAGAGAACCGTTTAACTCCGCCAAAAGGCTATGAATTTCCACCATATCTTGAACATGAGATGGACCGAATTGATCTTGAAGTCTTGGCAGAGCTAAAGAGTTCTAATTTAAAACTTTGGGGAGATGATCCACACCAAACTTGGGGTACTACGAGCAGAAGTGCGCAATTACAATTAAATTATTTCCTAGAAAATCATTTTGCCAGCTTTGGTCCATATGAAGATGCGATGTTAAAAGAGAATTGGTCGCTTCATCATTCGCTACTTAGCCCATATTTGAACATTGGCCTGTTGCATGCATCAGATGTTATTGAAGCGGTGCGAAAGCGATATCAAAAAGGTGATATCCCGCTTGCCTCCTGTGAAGGTTTTATTAGACAGGTAATAGGTTGGCGCGAATATATAAATGGTGTTTATTGGTTCTTTGGCCAGGAATATCGTGAAAACAATCATTTCCAATTTGATCGACCATTGTTACCTTTATTTACAGATTCAAAAGCAACCAAAATGGCTTGTGTCTCCCAACAAATTTCCGATATTGAATCAAGGGCTTGGGTTCATCACATACCGCGATTGATGATCTTAAGTAATTTAGCTTTACTTAGCGGCGTTAAGCCACAAGAATTCCTAGATTGGATGCGCGAAGTATTTATTGATGCCGCTGATTGGGTGATGGTGCCAAATGTAATCGGAATGGGAATGCATTCTGATGGTGGCCAGATGATGACTAAGCCTTATGTATCAGGCGGTTCCTACATTTCAAAGATGGGCAACTTCTGCAAAGGTTGCGCATACGATCCAAAGTTACGAACTGGCGAAACCGCCTGCCCATTTACTAATCTCTATTGGAATTTCCTATCCGAACATGAGGCCGAATTCACAAAAAACCATAGAATGTTTCAACAGATGAGTGGGTTGAAGAGATTGAAAGATTTGGCTGAATTAAAGATTGAGAGCAAGCGGATACTTGAGGGGCTTTCGCGGGGGCAGATTTGAATAACTTAAATATTCAACGTTATGGCAATGGACCAATTAAATTGGTGGCGATCCATGGATTGGGTTCGGCTAGCACTGCTTGGGATTTAGTTAGTCCGCAACTTTCAGAGCGCTTTGAATTTATCACTTTGGATTTACCAGGACACGGCAACGCCTTTATGTTGGCCAACAAATCTATGAATCCAGTACGAATCTCAAAGATTATTGTTGAAGAATTGCATGCCATTGGAATAGAAAAGTTCCACTTGATTGGTAATTCGCTTGGTGGCTGGATTGCACTTGAAATGGCAGCCGCATTTCCTGAGCATGTTTTATCTGTAACCGGAGTGGCACCGGCTGGCCTTTGGTTAAAACCTAAAACACATCGCAACGGTGAATTAGCAGTCAGTCGAATTATGGCTCGTGCTACTTATCGATTTGCAGATGTAATTGCACATTTTAAATTCATGCGAGCAATTGGATTTAAATTAGTCAGCCCACAATGGGAGAAATTTTCACCCGAAACTTGTGCCAAAGCCGCTGTGGCTATGGGTGGCGCATCTGGGTATTACTCGCTTTGGGATGCATTTCTAGGAAATAGATTTGATAAGCAGATTTCTGAAAAAATTCCGGTCACAATCATCTTTGGCGATACTGATTACACATTGCCTGCTGAAAATAGCCAAGAGAAATCACTAGCCCCAAAGCATTCTAGGTGGGTTAGCCTGCCGCAATCGGGTCACGCCCCGATGTGGGATCAAGTAGATGCAGTAGTGCGTGAAACTATTCTTACCGTTAATTCGGTTATTGATTCCAGATAATTGGCTGAATTAATTCGTTATGCCGGATGATTCCGGGTTTCCATGGCGGATCAAATCTAGCAATTCGAAGTTGGCCAGACTTTTGAATATTCTGGACTTTTAAATAGCTTAGCAATTTCTCTTCGTATTTCTTGATCCGATTCTTACTTGTATTGCCATTAAATTTGATTGCGGCGCAAATTTCTTCTTGTTCGCCCCGAAGTTTCACATTATTTGCTGGAGTTGGCATATCGGAAAGTTTTGATCCATGTGGCATCACAAAACTGACTTGCCAACTTTCTGGACTCTTCTCTTCAACAATAACTGGCGCAGTCATAGAAATATTATTGCTAAAAATATAATTAGCTAATGGGCGAAAACCCATACTTGCCGCTTTGTCGTAATCTTCATTAATCACGACATCAGCTACCACATAAGGTAAGTAGCGTCTAATTTCGATGCCATCACTTATTTGAATTACTTCATATTTCTGACGTTCCGTCATTTCTTACTTTCTTTAGCTGCCGTTTTGCAAATGTTTCTTAGCATCGTAGGGAATAACAAAGTATGGAAGGGAGATATTCCCCGCCAATAAAGTTGGCCGCCAAGTCCGCGTGGTTGGAAAGTTGCTACTTGTGTAGCTTTGGTTTTTCCATTCTCCTCTTCCAAAGTAAATTCAAGCCATGCTTTGCCAGGCAGAATCATCTCTGCATAAAGTCGAAGTTTTTTACCCTCTTCGTACTCCTCTACGCGCCAAAAATCTAAGCTATCGCCAACGCGTAACTTAAATGGATCGCGGCGCCCACGACGAAGTCCTACGCCGCCAAAGATACGATCTAAAAGACCGCGCAAATACCAGAGCCAATCAGAGCCATACCAACCATTTTCGCCGCCGATACGTTCGATGCAAGCCCATACATTTTCAATCGGCGCATTGGAATATTCAACACGCACATCTTTAAACTCAGTTGCACCCGCCCAAGATGGATCTCCTTGCGCTTTCTGCCATGGTGCAGTTGGAGAGGTCGCATCTGACCAGCGAGTTTCAATCTTATTGTTGCTAACCATCTCTAGAGCCAATTCGATAGCAGTATTAATAGGTGTTAAGCCCGCTTCCGGTTTTGGAATCAATTTATCAATAGATTTTTCTGCATCAACAACTACTTCGCTGATGAGTGATTCGACTAAGGGGCGAGCCAGGGTGGTCGGAACTGGAGTTACAAATCCAATCCATAAACTAGATAGCGATGGTGTTAATACCGGAACTTTAATCACCACTCGTTTGCGCAACCCAGCAATCGCAGCAAATTTCTGCATCATGATTTCATAGGAAGCAACTTCCGGGCCGCCAATGTCATAAACACCAGAAACCGCTTTAGGCAATTCGATGCTCTTACTTAAGTAATAAAGCACATCTCTAATGGCAATTGGCTGAGTACGATTTTTTACCCACTTAGGTGTAGTCATAATTGGTAGACGATGCGTTAAATGGCGCAACATTTCAAATGATGCAGAACCTGATCCAATAATGATTCCCGCTCTTAATTCCAGAACTGGCACACCATATTTAGCTAATTCAACTCCAGTTTCGGTGCGCGATTGTAAATGTCTACTGGTCTTTTTATCGTTCGCGATTCCGCCAAGATAGACAATCTGCTTGATATTTGCATCTGCCGCTGCGCTACCGAAAGTTGCCGCCATCTCTCTTTCGATTTGATCAAATTGAGTTGCGCTATTTATTGAATGCAGTAAATAGAAAGCAACATCAATACCTGCTAATGCACTTCGAATTGCTTGATAATCACTTACATTTCCAACTGAAATTTCTACGGAATTGGCCCAAGAATATTGCGCTACTTTCTTCTCATCACGAACGAACACTCTAACTTGATATCCCTGCTCAAGCAGATTGCGCACCAATCTGCCACCAACATACCCAGTTGCACCTGTGACCAGAATTCGCTTCATATTGGTAGTTAAAGTACTTTAAATAGTTGATACTTTCCATGTGGACTTCAAAGTTTTAGCGTCAGGCATAGGCATAGCGCTGGTCCTTGTTTATGCCTTTGGATCTGGCATTTGGGTCAACACCTCACCTGGTTGGTATACCTCGCTAAATCAACCTCTCTGGCAACCACCTGACTTTATTTTCGGCTTGATTTGGCCATATAACTTCTTTGTAATTGCTTTTGCCTCAATTCAAATTGCTCAAAAGCAGAGCCGCTTAACCACAATTCTCTGGTTAGCCACTCTGGCGCTTTCAATAACTGCAGCGTTAACTTGGGCCTATCAATTTTATGTGCCACATAATTTGAATTTAGCTTCTTATGCGTTACTTACCACTGCGCTATTAACCTTGCCACTTACCTTTTTAGCATATAAAACATCTTGGAAAATTGGTGCGCTCTTTACGCCATATCAATTATGGGTAATTACCGCCGCAACTTTATCTTTCAGTTACGCTGCTCGAAATTAATTAGCAAAATTAATTACCAGGGAACTACTTCGTTATCTTCCCAAAGTAGACCTGTTTGAGTGGTGCCTGCAATTAATTCACGAGTTGCCAGCCAAACTGCAGTGGCTGCACCTTCAGCTGCAGAACGTGGCGCATTTTCGCCGCCCATATCGGTTCTTGAATGATTAGGGCAGATTGCATCGATCCAAAGTCCGCGAGAACCATGTCCGGTCTCATGAGCTAAATTTCTAACTAATGCATTTACGCCAGCTTTAGAAATTCGATACGGAGCAAGCCCACCAGCATTGCCCGGTCCTGACATTCTGCCTAAACAAGCGCTATAAATAATGATTCGACCATTTCTAGCATCTGCCATCTTTGATCCGACTTCATTAACAATAGTAAAAACAGAATCTAAATTGATGGTCATTACTCGACGCCATTCATCATCTGTTGTTTTTAGTGTTTTTGCCAAACGATCTGACATTACGCCGTGTGCCAACATCAGAATTTCTGGAATTCCGTACTTCTCCACTGCTGCTTTAAAAACATTTCGGGTTGCCGCGATATCTGACAGCTCTACAAATTCAATTGGTGAATTTAATTGACTACCGGCTTGGCGTAACTTTTCAGTATCGCGCGCAAAGAGCACCACTTCATGCCCCAGCTCTTTAAGCGCCTTAGCGCTCTCAAAACCCAAACCGCGCGATCCACCAGTTACAAATGCCAATGCCATAGACCCATCTAAGCAGTTTTATCCCAAATTAAAAGATACGGGGAAGATACGAGATGATTAAGTCATGATGTGCACCGTTATCTACGATGGCGAATGTGACTTCTGCCGTTCATGTGTAGATTGGGTTAAAGCGCGGGCTGAAATCAAAGCCGTTGCCAATCAGGAAATTAATCCTGCAGAGTTTGGAATTACCCGCGAGCAATGTGAAAAATCGGTAGTGGTTATTGCTGATAAAACTTATTTTGCTGCAAAAGCGGTCGCGGTGCTTTTAGATAAATCTGGATATAAAGTCCTAGCCAAATTACTCAGACTCTCTGGCAAGTTAGGTGAGGTCGGCTATAAATACGTAGCGGAACATCGAAATGGGCTTTTGGTCGCTGCCTTACATTGGGTTATCAAGCGAACAATTTAACGCTTTGAACCACGCGCTTTTAAAGTTAAATTTGGAAGTGCAGGAGCTGGAATATAACCACCAATACGATCTTCAAACGAATTAAATCTATTGGTCTGCGCTTGCCAATCATTGCGCATTTCAGCAATCTCATCATGTGTTCGCCCAATAAAATTCCACCACATAATAATTTCTTCTTCAAAAGGCGTTCCGCCTATTAATAATGCACGGAACTCACTCTTTGATTTGATAGATATCTTGCCGGCTCCGGCAGGTATGAAATGAAGTTGGTTTTTATTAACTTCTTTTCCATTAATTTCCAGTTGGCCCTCATCAAGCAAAATTCCATGTTCGAAACTTTTATCAATCGGAATTTCAATTTCCAGATTACTGCCACTTATTTCGGCACCGACTATCGGTGAATAAATTTTGGCAGGAGCTGATTTACCTTGTAACGAACCCATAAACAATTTTATTTTCAATCCATTTAAATCAAAGTTTGGTAGGTCCTTATGGTGTTCAAAATGGGGCGCCACATCTTTAGAATCAGCAGGTAGCGCTACCCAAAGTTGTACTCCATGCAGCTCTTTACCGACTTCTAATGAGAGTTCGGAGTGGGAAATTCCAATTCCTGAAGTCATTAAATTCAATTGACCAGGATTAATCGGCTGAATACTTCCTACGGAATCGCGATGTTCGATTTCGCCTTCAAATAACCATGAGACTGTTTGTAATCCAACGTGTGGATGTCTTGCCACCGACATGGAATCAACGCTCTGCGTGGGACCGTAATGATCTACAAAACACCAAGCGCCAATCATTAATAGTTCTTTATGTGGCAATGTACGGCGCACAATTGTGTTGGTGCGCGTGGTTAATTTAACCTCTCTTGGATTGAGAGTTAATTCCATACATTTCCTTGTCTGCTATTGTTTCTAAAGAATCATTAACCAATAACAGCGACTCCGCGGTTAATTTTCATAGGTAATTTTTGTAGTCCTGTAGTCGCAGGTCCAAAAACTAATTCGCCAGTAGATTCAAATTCTGATCCGTGGGCTTCGCATCTCCAGCCATCTTCAGTTTGGGAAACAGTTACACCTTGATGTGGGCAGCTAAGTGAAAAGGCTAAGTAAGAGGAAGAGCCAGTCCTAGCAATAGCAACTGGCCTTCCCTTCACATTCCCAACTTTTACAGAGCCCCCTACTTTTGAGAGCTCTTTGACTTTCTTTAAGTTGACCGAAATTCGGCCATTAGGTAATTTCTTTACTGCAGTATTTGCAACTGCAGTAGGAGTTTGAATTCCATTTAGAACCAAAAGTGCGCAAGCACCGGACAAAAGATGTCGTCTAGATATCGGTTCCATCTGGAATTATCCCTTCACAAAAAGTTATTTCTTCGACTTAATTGCAGAATAAAGCGTAACTCCCGCGCTTGCAAATGCCAATCCATCAGGAAGAGAACCTTGCGGAAGTCCTAAAACTGAAACGATTGTGTCCGCAATACCAGGAGCCAAAACTAATTTAGCGCCTTCGTAAGAAGTTGTGCGGAGTTTAGTTTTCTTATCGTTTACTACTTTAGCCTTTAAGTCTTTTGCATTTGTGATTGTGAAGATAGTTGTAGCCTCTTGAGCAGCTGATCCTACAAAAGCCTTCACAACTCCACTCTTCAAATCAATAAGTGGGTTCTTTAACAAAACTTGAGAATTATTGCTGGTATTAAAGAGCACTAAATTTGAACCCACATGCTCCACACCGGTTTTAGTGCCAGTTACTGGAACATGGAAAACCACCTGGCCCTCAGGTGATGAAATGGAATCGCCCATCACTGCTGAGGTCGCTCCACCTTGAACATAAAGAACCACTCCTAAACTCTCAAGAGTAGAGGCAATTCCTTTTTCACTCTTTATATGAGTCATGCTTTGGCCAGGCTTAGCAGCATCCGCAAGCGCAGGGCTTGAAAGCAATCCGAGTGAGACTAAAGCAATTGTTAAAACCTTCGCAGACTTTTTAATCATTTTTCTCTCCTAGTGTTTAAATGAACGTTCTTTGAAGTACTAACAAGTAGTAAAACTTTGCCATTGGAACTTAAATTCCCTACTTTCAGAGAAGACCCATGATTACAATCACAAGTTAATGCAAATCATTTGCAGCTTCACGCTTAACTTCTGCCTTCTTGAGAAATAGGCGCCCTATACCTTAATTGTCGGGTGGGGCTAAAGTTGGATTTATGCAAGTTAACTTAGATAAAAAAACTAGTGCGCTACTTTCGATTATTTTGCTTTTAGCTGGTGCCCTGATTTTTGTTTTAAGTTCTCGCGAAAACAAAGATGCATTTGAAATGCATAATCATATGGGTGGCAGTGTTTCTAATTCTGCTTTTACGGGTGCTGATGTGATGTTCTTGCAGATGATGATCCCTCATCATCAACAGGCAATTAATATGTCTAATCTAGCTTTGGAATTATCTAAAAATAAAGAATTACTTGAGTTAGCCAAAGTGATTGCCAAAGATCAAGCAGCTGAGATTATTCAGATGAGAAATTGGTTGAAGCAGGCAGGCGCCAGCGAAGATCCAGGGCATTCAATGAGTGGCATGGGTGGCATGTTGACACCCGAGGAATATTCGAAGTTAGAAAAATCTAGCGGAATTGAATTTGATAAATTGTGGCTGGAAGGCATGACCGAACATCACGATGGTGCAATACATATGACCAACATGATTATTGATGCAGATAATTCTGAAATTAAAGCTTTTGGAGAGGCTATCGTGAAAGCTCAATCTGCCCAGATTGAGCAGATGAAATCTATGCTTGCAAAGTTATAGAACCTTTTCAGGATCCCGAGATTCTGAAAATAAATGGAGCCCCCCGTCAGGATTGAACTGACGACCTTCCGCTTACAAGGCGGATGCTCTACCACTGAGCTAGGGAGGCGTTTGTTGCGGGCGTAATTATGGCAAAAACTAGCGATTATCTGAAATCGGCCACGAAATAAGGCGCGGATATTTAGCTTCTCGCCCATCTCCAGATGATTTTCCACGCAAACGGCGAATAATCCAAGGAATCACAAATGTTGCTATCCAAAGTGCATTAGTTATTTTTTTCTTAATTGGATTTTCTTTCGGTGCAGGAGGTAATGGAATCTTGTATCCAGGATCAAATGGCAAGCCAAGATTTTCTAAAACGCCTTGCGCAACTCGGTAATGTCCTTCTGGATTTAAATGTAAACGATCAAAAGCTAAGAAACGGATATCGTTTGGATATCTACCGTCGTTTGCTTCATTTATTATTGCGCCGGTTTCCGCTGCTAACTTGCGGACTTGATTGTTGAAATCTTTAAATCTTTGATTCCAGATAACGCCTGCTTTGGTATTTGCAGCTGCGCTTTCTTGCACCGTAAAAAGCATCAACTGCGCGCCATATTTCTTAAGTTCCGCGGATAATTCACGAACTGCCTTCGCATACTCTGGCAGAGTAATTTCTGGATTGTATTTAGGGCGGATCACATCATTTGCGCCCGCGTGAAAACTAACCAAAGTATCTGAAGTGATCAATTGCAACGCTGCCGGAACTTGGTCAGTCACCACTTGATGAATTAATTTTCCACGAACCGCTAAATTTGCATATCGAAAGCCATCTATTTGCGATGCCATAACATCTGCAACGCGATCAGCCCAGCCCCGAAATTTGCCATCGATTAGCTCATCAGTCATTCCTTCAGAGAAAGAATCACCCAGAACTATGAAATTACGGAAAGAATTTAATTTATTTTCTGACATCACTTACGAGCCTCATCTACCGCAAATAAAGCGATAGATGTAGCAACGCTGGCATTCAAACTTTCAGTAGTTGAACGCATCGGGATTTTCACTACCAGATCGCACTTTTCACGAGTTAATTTACTTAAACCTTTACCTTCAGAACCAACGATAATCATGATTGGTTCGGTTGCAACTTTCATATTGCTAATTAGCTCATCAGATTCGCCATCTAAACCAACTACAAAATAGCCACGTTCTTGCACATCTTCGATTGCGCGATTCAAGTTAGTTACTTGCGCGACTTGCATACGAGCCGCCGCACCTGCCGAAGTTTTCCAAGCAGCGGCAGTCATTGCTGCAGAGCGACGCTCCGGAATGATCACGCCATCTACGCCAAAGGCAGCTGCAGAACGAATAATCGCACCTAAGTTACGTGGGTCAGTTACTCCATCTAGTGCCACGATTAATCCTGGCTTTCCCGCACGTAACAGAATTTCATCAAGCGATGAATATTGGTATGGCTTAATTGATAGCGCAATACCTTGCGAATTCATAGAAATTTTCTCTACATCCGCGCGATGCACTTCGCGAATTGGTAACGCTTTCTTTAACGCAAGTTTTAATGATTCTTCAATGCGGTCATCAATATCAATTGATCTCGCCACAATTAATTCCGTTGATGGCACATCTGCACGAAGCGCTTCAAGAACTGCATTACGTCCTGCCACCATTTCGCCGTGGAATGAGAAGTTGCTACGTTTTTCAGAACGTGATGAACGCGCAGGTTTTGCTGCGCTCTTACGTTTTGCCGCTGCGTGATAAGGACGATCTTCAGCTTTAGGTGTTGGTCCTTTGCCGGCTAAACGTCTTTTATTGTTGCCGCCAGTTCCTTTTGAAGGACCTTTCTTGCCACCTGTTGATTTGCGCACAGCTCCGCGACGCGATGAATTTCCGGCCATTTTTAAATACTTCCCTTAATAGTCCAGCGTTGTCCTTGAGGAGTGTCCTCGATCGTAATTCCAAGTGCAGCTAGCCCATCACGGATGGCATCAGAAGCGGCAAAATCTTTACGTTCGCGCGCTGATTGGCGCTGTGCCAAAGCTAATTGAATAACGCCATCTAACGCATCTGATAAATCAGCACTTCCGGGGGCATTTGCAGTAAATGATGCATCAAAAGGATCGCAACCAAGAATTTCTAACGCACCGCGGATTTCCGCAGCCGAAGATTTAACTTGTTCATGATTGTTTTCAGTGATTGCAGTGTTTCCACGACGTAGCGCTTCAGAGATATGTGCCAGAACTTGTGGCACCGCTAAATCATCATCAAAAGCAGCCTTAACTGGCGCGCTAATTACACCTTCGAAATCACCAACAATCTCTTTTGCGCGCTTTAAGAAATTCTCAATACGTTGGAAATTGGTAGCTGCTTCTTGCAGCGCTTCTGGTGAAAATTCCAACATCGAACGGTAATGAGCGCTTCCTAAATAGAAACGAAGTTCGATTCCCCGCACTTGCTTAATGAGCTCTTTAACTTGCATGGTGTTGCCAAGCGACTTTGACATTTTTTCGCCAGATTGAGTAACCCATGCGTTATGCATCCAGATGTTGGCAAACTTATATCCGGCTGCTTCAGATTGTGCGATTTCATTTTCGTGGTGTGGGAAAATTAAATCTAAACCGCCGCCATGAATATCAAAGCTCTCGCCTAGATATGAATGCGCCATCGCAGAACATTCAAGATGCCAGCCAGGACGTCCATCTCCCCACGGAGTTGGCCAAGATGGTTCGCCAGTTTTTGCCGCTTTCCAAAGTGCAAAGTCACGTACATCTTTTTTGTAAGTTTCTTCAGCATCGCCAGCTGGAAGTAGATCATCTAACTTCTGACGTGAAAGCGTTAAATAAGAATCAAGTGCGCGAACATCTAAATAAACATCGCCATTTCCTGGGGCATAGGCAGCGCCTTTATCGATCAAAAGCTGCATCAATTCAATCATTTGAGTGATGTGCCCGGTTGCACGTGGCTCATAAGTTGGTGGCAATACATTTAATAGCGCATATGCTTTTTGGAACTCTTGTTCGTACTTAAAAGCAAGCGCCCACCAAGGCATATTCTCTGCTTTGCTTTTCTCTAAAATCTTGTCATCAATATCAGTTACATTGCGAATAAAAGTTACGTTATAGCCACTTGCAGTTAACCAACGACGCAAGATATCAAAGTTGATTCCGCTTCGAACGTGTCCGATGTGCGGAAATGATTGCACGGTGGCACCGCAGACATAAATACCAACTTTGCCGGAAGCTAGCGGCTTAAATTCAGAAGTTTCACGGGTACGTGTGTTGTATAGCTTCATGGCAATTGCACCAGCGCATTTGCAATCACAAATACTCCTTCGCCGCGACCTGTAAATCCCATGCCATCTGTGGTGGTAGCGCCAATTGTTACAGGTGCACCAAGCGCATCCGATAAGACTTGCTGCGCTTCATCTCGTCTTTTCGAAATTTTCGGGGCATTACCAACGATTTGAATCGAAACATTATTGATTACGATTGATTTTTCGGAAATTAAGGTGCGCAAATGAGAAATCATCTTCAAGCCACTTGCTCCCTTCCATTCCGGTTTATCAATTCCAAAAACTTGTCCTACATCGCCAAGCCCTGCTGCAGAGAGCACTGCATCGCAGAGCGCATGAACTGCCGCATCTCCATCGGAATGCCCATCTAAGCGATTTGTATCGGGCCATTCCAATCCAGCTAAATGACAAGGGCCATCTGCTGCTGATTGCGAAAATTTATGCGCATCAACGCCAGTACCTGTTCTTAGCTTTTGCAGATCGCTCATGAAAAATTAATGCTCGGTGCTTTCCACAATTGCTTGTAGCGCAGCAGCTGCTGCCTCTTCATTTTCGCCTTCAACTTGAACTTTGATTGTTTCGCAGCATTTAATACCGAGTGCCATAATTTTTAAAAGCGATACGCCATCCACCAGCGGTGATTCAGTTCCGTCTTCAGAAACCTTCGCTAGCGAAACTCTGCAACCTGATTCCTTTGCCGCTTTTGCAAAGAGAGATGCTGGGCGAGCGTGTAGGCCGACTGGCGAACCTACTTTTGTGAGAAATTCCTTCATGGAAGTATTCTAACTTCTATTCACCTTACAAAAACCTTTAGACTTAATGCCGTTCTATCGGGATCTATTCGTAAAACCTAAGACAAAAGTTGAGGATTATCAGTGGCATATCGTCATAAATTGCTCGCTCACGCGAAGCAACTTGGCCATGATTCAAGAATTGCCATTGTCGGTGCCGGCCAAATGGGGCGCGGATTTGCCAACCAGATTCACAAAATGCCTGGCCTTGCGGTGGCGCTAATTGTTGATAGCAATGTGGATCGCATCCAACAAACCTTTAAGGATTTAGGAATCACCAAATTTGTAATTAGCGATAGCGCTAAAGAGCTAGCTAGCGCGATTCACGAACAGATCCCATGCGGAACTACTCAAACCGCAGTGGTGACCGAACTTGATGAAATTGATTTGGTCGTCGAATGTACAGGTGTACCAAATACCGGGGCGCAAATAACTCATGATGCGCTTCAAGCAAATAAAGATGTTGTGGTTTTAAATGTAGAGATGGAAGTGACGGTCGGACCAATTCTCAACAAAATTGCGCAAGAGCGGAATTTGGTTTATGGCGTTGCACATGGTGATGAGCCAACTGAATGCAAAGAGTTGGTTGATTTTGCACTTGATTTAAATTTTGAAGTTATCTGTGCTGGTAAGGGTAAGAACAATCCTTTCGAACCTTTTAGTACGCCAGATACCGTTCGCGAACGCGCGCTTTCAAAGCACATGAATCCAAAGATGCTCTGCTCATTTACAGATGGCACTAAAACTATGACTGAGATGGTGGCGCTTGCAAATACCACCGGCTTACAACTTTCAAAGCGCGGCATGTATGGACCAGCTTCTTCGGTTAAAACGCTCTCCCAAACTTATGCCTTGCAAGCGGACGGTGGAATTTTGGATCGTGCGGGCGTAGTTGATTACTGCACTGGTGATGTGGCGCCGGGAGTGTTTGTGGTTGTTAAGAGCGACTCACCTTATGTGGTCGAAGAGTTGGAATATTTAATGTTAGGTAAAGGCCCATATTTCACTTTATATCGTCCATATCATTTAGCTTCAGTTGAAGCGCCACTTTCGGTTGCAAAAGCAATTATTGATCGCGAATCTTCACTTTATTCAGAGAAGTTAAATGCAGAAGTTGTTTGCATGACTAAAGTTGATTTAAATCCGGGCGATAAAATCGACAATATTGGTGGTTTTACCGTGCGCGGTTATGCCGATATCGCTACCGACGCAAAGAAAGATGGATTAGTTCCGATTGGTCTTGCAGCTGGTGCCACCATCAAAAAGGCCATTAAAGCTGGCGAACTGCTTACTTATGACCATGTCGACCTAGAAGATTCATTTATTTTAAAGCTGCGCAAACAACAGGATGCGTTAGGTTTAAGTTGAAACCAGCAGTAGTGCTACTTGCTGCAGGTTCTGGCAGCAGATTTGGCCATTCCACAAATAAAGTTTGGTTACCACTTGCTGGTCAAACCGTAATTTGTAGAACCATTACTAATGCGCATAAAGCTTTTCCGGAAGCTCGACTTTTGTTGATCATCAATCCAGATGATGAGGCTATGGCGCGCGAAATTCTGGCTAAAGAAATTCCCGGTATTGAAATTGAAATTACTTATGGTGGCAGCACTCGTCACGGTAGTGAATATCAAGCGCTGCTGCATTTAAAAAATGAAATTAATTCCGGCGCAATTGATGTGGTTTTGATTCATGATGGCGCTAGGCCGCTAGCGACCCCAGCGCTCTATAAAAAAATTGCAGAAGTTGCGATTTTAAAAGGTGGCGCTATTCCAACTACCACAATCAATCCAGTTGAAATTGATTTAAACCACGATACCCAAATCGTTCGAGTACAAACTCCGCAAGGATTTAGAGCTAAAGAGTTATTAAAAGCCTATGAATCTGCCGAAGTTGATGGATTTGTGGGCACCGATACCGGCGCCTGCGTAGAAGCTTATTTTCCTGAAATTAAAGCAGTTGCAGTTGAAGCAGAGGTTTCTAATTTAAAGATTACTTTTGCGCAGGATCTGAAAGTTGCAGAAGCGCTTCTAACATCTTGAGCTCTTCACCATTATTAATTCGAATTCCTTGCGGATCGGCTGCTACTTCACAGGATTGATATCCATTAATTAATGGCACTGACCACGTAGTCGCTTTGCCACCAAAATTAATGGCAGATTTACGAATTACCTCTGGGCTTGAAATTCGTCGCACAGAATCACGATCAATAGTTGCCTCTAATCGCTGATCTGGTCCTACAACTTTTAAAGTCTCAGTAAACGGCATAGTTGCTCGGACTGCCTGGCAATTGCCCAGCGCTTCGTAGGCGCGTTGCATTTGGTCTGCGCCAACTAACGGACGTAGCGCATCATGGATTACAAAGATTTCCGCATCAATTTCTTTTAGCTGCTCTTCCAGCTGGCCATTTTTTACGACAACTACATCTGCGCCATTGCTTTCGGCAAATTGGGTTGCTTGTGAAAGTGCCCGATTGAAAAGTGAAATACCTGCTAGAAGTTGATCAGCTAATTGACTGTCAACGTTAAGAATTACAGATAATTTATGAGGCAAGAACTTCGTCGAGGATGGTCGCTGCCTTTTCCTCATCGGTACGTTCTGCAAGCGCTAGCTCTGAAACCAGAATCTGCTTTGCCTTTGCAAGCATGCGCTTCTCGCCAGCTGATAGACCACGATCAAGATCGCGGCGATATAGATCGCGAACCACTTCTGCAACCTTAATAACATCACCTGAAGCAAGCTTTTCTAGATTAGCTTTGTAGCGACGTGACCAGTTGGTTGGTTCTTCTGTGTAAGGCTGACGCAAAACATTAAATACGCGATCAAGTCCTGCTGAATCAACTACATCGCGAACGCCGACTAAATCAACGTTATCTGCTGGAACTCGGACTGTTAAGTCGCCCTGAGCTACCTTTAATACCAAGTAGGTCTTCTCTTCGCCTTTAATCACGCGGGTTTCGATTGCTTCGATTAGTGCCGCTCCGTGATGGGGATATACAACGGTTTCGCCGACCTTAAATGACATTTAACGCCCTTCGGTTAGTTGGTGCAGTTAAGCAAGAGGACAATTTTAGCATGGTTTTCTAAACCAGTCACTATTGGATTTCCTGCGGAAATTTCACGTAAATTGCTGCGTAATTAACTTACTTTTTGGCTGATAAAATGCATCCAATATTTATCTAGTTTTGATTGACAATTCGGGAGATATCAATGCTTAAGAAAATTGCAATTGCAATTACTGCCTCTGTATTTGCGACAACACTTACAGCTTGTTCAGGCTCTGGCGTTAATGCTCCAACTCGAATGATTGCTCAAGTAACCGATGGCGTTGAAGCAAACTTAGATAAAGATGGCAATTTGATCTATCTACGTAATATTCACATCAATGTAAATGAAGCTGGCGATGCCACATTAATCGGCACCATCGTCAATCAAAAAGAAACAGAAGATGCGCTGATTGCATTGGCTTTTGGCGAAAAGCAAATCAAGCTGGAACCAATCCCAGTTATGTTAAATAAGCCAGTTACTTTTGGTGGAGATAGCGCAAATGCATTTGCCACAATTCCAAATTCTGGATTGGTTGCAGGTAAGCGCACCACAGTTTCATTCTTCTTTGGGTTAGCTGGATCTGTAACCCTAGATGCGCTAGTTGTAGCTGCTTAAATTATTTAAGTTCCATCTTGTAACCCAGGCCGCGCACGGTCTGAATTAACTCTGGATTTGCAGGATCTGCCTCTAATTTAGAACGTAATCTCTTGATATGAACATCTAGCGTTTTGGTATCTCCCACATAATCATTACCCCAAATCCGATCAATGATTTGAATACGAGTAAGTACGCGCCCCGCATTACGCATTAAGAATTCCAGCAATTCAAATTCTTTGAGCGGTAGCGCAATGTTTTCGCCTTTGAAAGTCACAATATGGCGATCAACATCTAGTTTTATTTCTCCAACTTGAACTAGTGGTCCACCATCTAGTTCGGCAGTCGAATCGCCACCGCGACGCAAAACTGCTCGGATACGAGCCAATAATTCACGAGCTGAATAAGGCTTGGTTACATAATCATCTGCACCAAGTTCGAGCCCAACGACTTTATCGACCTCATCATCTTTGGCAGTCAACATAATGATCGGAACATTCGAAGTGGTACGAATCTGACGGCAAACTTCAGTACCTGGCATACCCGGCAGCATTAGATCAAGGAGCACTAAATCAGCGCCACCTTTTTCGAATTTAATTAACGCCTCATTGCCATCGGCTGCAACTTCGACGACGTAACCCTCTTTGCCCAATAGGAATGAGAGCGGTTCAGAGAATGATTTCTCATCTTCGACAATCAAGATTTTTGTCATCAGGATGCATCCTTAACTTTGCTCATATTTTTTGGGTGTTGGTAAGAGGTAGTAAAACCGTAAAGGTACTGCCGGTGCCTGGATCACTCCAAACTTGGATATCGCCGCCGTGATTTGAAATCACATGTTTCACAATCGATAAACCAAGTCCAGTGCCACCAGTGTCGCGTGAGCGAGCTGAATCTACTCGATAGAAGCGTTCAAAGATTCTTTCGATATCAGCTTCTGCAATACCCACGCCCTGATCACTAATTGATATTTCAGCTACTTCATTGTTTTTGCGAAGCAGTACATTCACGGAAGTTCGTTCTGGTGAATAGTTAATGGCATTTTCAATTAAATTGCTAATAGCCATCACTAATTGCTTACGATCTCCGAAGAATTGCACCTCTTCTTCGCTAGCAAAATTCAATTCAACGTGGCGCTTTCCTGCCAGAACCTTTGATTGATCAATCGCCTCTTCGATGATTTTATTAAGAGAGACCATCTCAGAATTCTGCATGGTGTTTTGATCTTGAATTCGCGAAAGATCAATAATCTCTTGGACTAGATGTGAAAGTCTGGTTGCTTCAATCTGCATACGTTCGGAGAAATTCTTAACCAATTCAGGATCGTTATTCGCCTCTGCGAGCGCTTCGGCCAAAATAGAGATTCCACCAATTGGTGTTTTAAGTTCATGTGAAATATTGGCTACGAAATCTCGGCGCACTGCATCTAATCGTCGCGCTTCCGTGTCATCAAAAATTAAGACTGCCACGGTGCCATCTTGGCCAATTGAGCTAATTCGCACGCGCCGTTCGTGAAAGCCATTGGTGAGCGAACCGCGTGGGATTGCAACCTCAGTTTCGATTAGCTCATCTTTTTTACGGGCATTTCGAATTAATTTACGGATTGCTTCTGACGTAACTCGATTGCCATTTACCAAACCAATGTTTACAACAGTTTCACAGCAAGTAATTACTGAGTCATCGCTATCTACTATTAAATAATCGGTATCGGTTAATTCAAGGAGATCAATTAATTTCTGATCGACATTTCGGCCAGAGAGATTAATTTCTCCCTGCGCTTGGGAAGCATGGCGATACATAAGTGAATCGTAAAAGTCTCTTATGCTTCCCATGGCCCAATTATCGTTTAAATCGAAATCCTTCATAATCTGTTAATGCTCTGTTCACTTGCCCA
>JACCEA010793875.1_pt1 | contig 20552 bp, 11 predicted proteins | sample 7449851 | NCBI WGS metagenome assembly JACCEA01 (sample SAMN15323453, study PRJNA562643) | freshwater metagenome | isolation source: river surface water | place: USA:Blue River Watershed | collected 2017-08-18
GCAGCCGTTTATCGTCACCCTGGCGGGGATGTTTTTTGCGCGCGGTTTGGCGAGTGTGATTAGCGAAGAATCCATTCCTATCGAACACGAGTTTTACAATTCAGTATCCGCCTTTGGTTTTGAAATCCTTGCCGATGCCTGGATCGGCAGCTCCACCATTATTTGTTTGCTGGTATTGGTTGTAGCGATTATCGCCGCCCACTACACCCGCTTCGGCGGTCGCGTTTACGCCATTGGTGGCGATAGCAATTCAGCTGCACTCATGGGCATTCCACTGGCGGCCACCACCGTTCGCATCTACGCCATCAGTGCCTTCCTCGCCACCCTCGCGGGCATTGTCTACTCCTTCTACACCTTCTCCGGCTACTCACTCGCCGCCGTCGGTGTAGAGCTGGATGCGATCGCCGCTGTAGTCATCGGCGGAACCTTATTAACCGGCGGTTACGGCTATATGTTCGGCACACTTATGGGCGTATTAATTATGGGCGTTGTACAAACTTATATTTCGTTTGACGGAACATTAAGTAGCTGGTGGACCAAGATAGTGATTGGTGGCTTGCTGTTCTGCTTCATCGCCCTGCAGCAGTTGTTGGTAAGAACCAATCCGCGTTAATTCGGATGCGATGCAGTAAATAAAAAGCCCAAGGTGAGAGCCTTGGGCTTTTTTTGTACTACGTAAATAGCATGAACTAAACCAATATGACCGGATAAGCGCATTTTTGGGCATTTTTGATTATTTCTGCGGTTAGCGTTGCCTTAAAATTCAGGTGGAAAACACAGATCAATCAGGAGAAATCAATGTCGGTAAACTTGCTCATCAGCTTTAAAGTAAAAAATGAAAAATTGCAGTCATTCAAAAGCATCATGAAAAATGTGAAGGAAAACCTTCCGTCAGTGTTCGGATGCCAAGAAGTCTGTATTTTGAATAACGTGGAAAACCCATTGGAATTCACCCTGCTGGAACGATGGACCAGCAAAGAAATACACCGTGCCTACATTGATGGATTGATTACTTCGGGAAAATGGGCAGCTATAGCAGAGCATCTCCAGGAGCCACCAAGCAGCGGATATTACCAAGAAGTTTAATACTCAAATTCCACCGATACGCTAAATCCAGCGACACACATAAGCCTACAGCTGGATTTAACGTCAGAAGAATTAGATCAACACTATCCCTTCGCGCTCGACAGACTCATGATTTGCCTTTAATTGCTTTGGGGTAAGGCCATATTTACGCTTATACATTTTGATAAAGTGGGAAACATTTTCAAAACCGGATTTCAGCGCCGCATCAGTAACTGAATAATTATTTTCAAGCATTAATCGATGAGCCAGCTGTACTTTCTTATCGAGAATCCATTTATTGGGGGTAGTATTGTAAATGCGCTTAAAATCACGAACGAAGCTTGAAACGCTTCTTCCGGTGAGCAGTGCATAATCATCCAATGTTAAATTTTGTAGGGCATAGCGCTCCATAAAATCAGTTATCGAGCGTCGCTTCATATATTTTTTTTGACCTGCAATTAGCTCTTGAATAAAGCGATAACTTTTATCCTGAATTGCTATGAGGTGCAAAAGCTCAAGCAATTTTAGCTCAATTAAGGCTGGCGTTTGCCCAAGACTGCCATACACATCACCCAATGATGTCATAAACCGCTTAATTTGCTCATTTGCATTAATGGTATAAGTGCCTCTACCCCGCTGAGCACTTGTCTTGCTTGCAGTAGAAAAGCCATCAGCTATAGATGCAAGATATTTGCTAATTAAGCGATCTTCCAAACAAAATAAAATGGCCTTAAACGCACCATTTAACGGTATAAAGTCTGATACCGTATAAATTCCTTTGCCTAGAAAGATAAGATTATTCTCTTCTACCCGCTCACTAATGCCATCGTAATCGTGAATTACTTGTCTACCGCTTTTTAGATACACAACAATTGACGATGATAGATATATTTCCTTGTTTAACAAATTTTCATGTAATTGTTTAAAGAGAATTAATGAGCTCCCATCGGACAATACAGGAGATACATTTTTCATTGTTAGTAATGCTTGGGGCAGCACCTCTAATGTCACAATAACCTCATTGATAAGCAAGAATCAATTGAAACTACGCACCACAACCTTTTAAAACTCGATATTTGTAGACTATCATGATCATCAAGACTTAAGAAGGTCCTTAAATATTGGTTAGGCGTCACCAAAAATCACGCTAATAAAATTAGCACTACTCACTGTCGACTTATTTTATGTACAAACTCTTCTACTACCCCCGCAATGCCAGTTGGGCGCCGCATATGTTGTTGGCGGAGATGCGATTGGATTATGAATTGGTGTTGGTGGATCGCAAAACCGAGGCGCAGAAAAATCCCGAGTATTTGAAGCTGAATCCTACCGGCAGAATTCCTACGTTGGTTGTAGATGGTGAAGCGATTTTCGAGAGCGCGGCGATTTGTTTATGGCTGTGTGAACGCCACCCGGATAAAAATTTAATGCCAGCGGAACGAACGCTCGCGCGGGCGAAATTTTATCAATGGTTGTTTTATTTGAATGCGACTTTGCAGCCTGAGCTGATGATGTATTTCTACCCGCAAAAGCACAGCGCTGATCCGCTCACTCACGCGGCAATCAAACAAACGCAACAAGCGCGCGTTGGCGATATCTTGAGTCTTATCGACGGCGAACTCACCGACAAGGAGTTCTTGCTCGGTAATCAAATTAGCGCCTGCGATTTTTTACTTTTCATGTTACTGCACTGGGCCAGTGGATTTGATAAGCCGCCACTCGCCTATACCAACCTAAGCCGTTTTATGCGCAGTTTTTCGCAGCGAGAGACCGTTAAAAAGGTGTGTGAAATTGAAGGCACCCTTCTGGGAATCTATGAAATAGAGTGAGGTCTCAAAAGCAGCAGGAAATCTGTATTCGCTTAGAGCTAGCCACTAGCTCGCCCCCTCCCCTCAGCCACCGCTCAGCAATACTTCAGGCATTAATCTACTAAACTGGGTTACGGCATATTGATTATTTGATATACAGCGATATGTCGTGTAAAACAGTTAAATAAACCTGACCAAACAGGTATGCTTGCCACTAAATAATTTTAAAAACAATGATTTATATAACCGCCCGCCACAGCGGTTCGCGCTACAGCACAGTAAATTGGAAGTAATTTGCACGGAGCAAGAACTTCATCCCCCAGGAGATGCTTGTTGAAACCTTTAGTGCAGGCATGGCTGCTTGTTTGCGGCCTGCTACTAACCCTACTTAGCCACGCCGGCAACACCATTACCGCCGCCGTGGATGAGGATATTATTGCGGATTACCAATTATTTATTGGTGAGCGCGACCCTATTGCTATCGATTATTTTGGTGGCCCGGGGGCGCGGCGCGATGTGATTGAAATCGTATTGTTACAGCAGGCTCTGCATTTGGGGGGCTTCAACGGGAAAGTAGTACTGCGCCCGGAAAATAGTTACCTGCGTATTTTAAAATTGCTGACCGATGGTCAGGTTCCTATTTCCGCCGCACTTATGTGGCGCGAGGACATCAAGCCCTATTCCGAACATTTATTCAAAACCAAGGCGCTGGTAAAAGAAGGGGAATTTATCGCCGGGGTTTACACCCGCGCTAACAATCAACTTGCACTCAATGCAACTACGCGCGAAAAAATGAGCAAACTGACTGCCGCATCTAACGATCACTGGAAACCGGACGTCGCTGCATTAAAATCACTGGGAATTGAGCGCATCCATTATTCCACCTATTGGGTACAAATAGTGCGCATGGTCGTTGCGGGTCGTGCTGATGTAACCCTCGCCCCATTCCAAAGCAATCCGGCGATGAAAGTACAAGTGGACAATCTGGAGCTGGTGCCTATACCCGGCGTGAAAGTCGCATTACCCGGCAGCCGTCACTGGCCCGTCAGCAAAAAACATCCACAAGGCCAGGAAATTTTTACTGCGCTGGAAAAAGGCATCGCCATATTGGAACAAAAAAACATTATTCAGCGCGCCTATGAGCAATGCGGTTTTTTTCATGAGGCGGTAAAAAGTTGGAAGCTGTTAAATCCCCCCGCCCACAAGACTCCTCCCACTGCAAAAAACTAAATAAGCTGCGGCGCTAGCCCGGTGCTTTCGCGCACTATTAATTGATGCGGTAAAATTCTTTTAATCGGCTGCATAGGCTCGCCATTTAATTGCGGCAATAATAACTCCATGCAGGCCACACCAATTTCCGTCATCGGCTGGGCGATGGTTGTTAACGACGGGCTGCAATATTCTGCATAGCGAATATTATCGAAACCCAGCACAGAAAAATCCTGCGGAATTTTAAAACCCATTTTATGCAGGGTGGACATACAGCTCATGGCCATTTCATCGCTAAAGGCAAAAATCGCTGTGGGGCGATTGGTAAGGCTAGCTAATTTGCGCGTGGCTTCTGCCGCGTCCTTTAACGCGTAGTTGCCAATTTGCAGAAGCTGTTCATCAAACTCGATACCCGCCTTGGCGAGCGCGCGCTGGTAACCTGCAAAGCGTTGCAAGCTGCTGGGCGTAATCATATTGCCGGCAATAACGCCGATGCGTTTATGGCCCAGACTAATTAAATAATCTACGCCCTCTTCGGCGGCCGCGGCGTTATCAATGTTCACACTGGGAATACCCTCTATATCCGCCAATTCGCAGGCATTCACCAGCGGTGGCAGCTGCTCCGCCACTGTTCGCTCAGGGTCAAGATCAAAGGGTAAGCGCGGACAAAATAACAAAATGCCGTCGGCTTGGCGCGAGCGAACCATGTTGGCGAAAGATCGCTCGCGGGTTTCTTTTTCCTGGGTATCGCCCAACAACAATGAATAACCATTTTCCAACGCAATCCCTTCAATGGCGCGAATCACTGGATAATTAAATACGCTAATTGCGTCTGGAATTATCGCAACCAGATTATAGGTTTTGGACATCCGCAAGCTTACGCCCAAGCTATTGGGGGTATAGCCGGTGCGCTTGACGACTTCGAGAACTCGATTGCGTTTTGCTTCGGTAACCAATTCGGGGTTGCGCAGTACGCGCGACACTGTGGCGGGAGAGACTTTCGCCTCTTTGGCGATTTCCTTTATTCCTATCATCGTGATGGCCTGTTTTTTTGTAATTATGAATATCTGTGTCTTGAATGGGGTAAGGCTAGCACTTTTTACCGAATTAAAAAAAGAAAACGGGCGCAAAGCGCGCCCGCTGTTCTTTACCTGCTCATGTTTACTGTGCCGGCTCCAGTTTCCACTGGGCACTCCACCAACTCGGATAGATAGCCCCATGCTGGGCATTGCCGTTCAAATTTTCCTCGTGGATATACTGGCTGGACTGCCAGCGGTTACGCAAGCGCACAAAACCTGAATCCACCGTTTCCATTGCCCACTTGGAGCTATCCCAAGCAGTATTGCGCGCACTGGCTTGAATGCGCCCGGTCTGGTTTTCGATGTGCATATAATCCCCTGTGGCTAAATTGCGCAATTCAATAAAGCCATTGCCCAGATCCTCCACTACCCACTTGTAAGCATTGCTGTTAGCCGTCGCGCCATAGGCCACATAATCACCGGCATCATAGAGATAATTATTTTGCCAGCGATTCACAATGCGATAGCTGGTAACACCAACAGCAGAACTACTACTGGAACCCAGTGCAACACTCGATGAACTGCGCGAGCTGGATGAGGGCGCAATTGACGATGAAGTAACGGACGAAGGCGCGACAGATGATGGAGCAACGGATGAGGTTGCTGCCGATGACGATGAACGCGAGCTGCTGGAAGGCACAACTGACGAAGAGCTACTAAAATTACCACCGCACTGGGTGATATACACAGCGCCAAACAGTGACGGATCACTCCAACCCATCGCGGTAGTTGCAAATGAAGTCAGTTGTGAATCGCGCGCACCGCCGTTGTCATCATCATCGACTGAAACATCCAAACCAATGCGATCACCCACCGCCGGCGTTACACCAATAGTGGCCCAGGGAATAGAAACTTCCAATGTATGGCCACTCGCGGTTGCGTAATGGGATTTCACAATTCCATTGGTGCGATTCACAGAATTGCCACCCACTTGAATCGCCGCATCATTCCAACGGAAACCCAATTGGAAATCGTTGATGCCATCGTAGCTGGTGCCTTTGCTGTTATTGCCATCGATAAAAATTTCAATCACATCATCTTCCCACCAGCTTGCACCCGAATCGTTGGTTTTGGTTACATCATTTACTTCTACTAACAAAAACAAACGATCCGCCGTGGCGATTGCACGCCATTTGCCAGCGTAATCTGCAGGGCGACCACCCAGGGTTACATTATCGATGTTACGTGCAGGCACCGAATTCCAGAGTGAGTCAACACTGGTGTCCACCACCGGCGCACTACCGCTAAAGCCAATCGCCGGTGAGGTGCAGACTGGCAATTCGTTATCCAGAATATTTACCGTGGCCGATACGGCCGTGCTCAATTGATAACCGCTGCCGGGTTGCAAGGTAATGAAAAGCGATTCCTTTCCTTCAAATATTGCGTCGTCATTTGCAGCGATAGTAATAATTTGCTCGGTTTTGCTCGGCGATAATGCCACCACACCCGTTAACGCGGGAGTCGCGCTATAGTCCCCGCTACTGGCAGAGCCGGAAATGGTATAAGCCACATTAATCGCACTGGCAATTTGTGGTGCACTAATGCGCACACTGGCTACCGCGCCGGCTTCACTGGCGGTGTCATTAATGGCGGCAATGCTAACTGCAGGCGTTACACTGGCCGTCATAGTCGCCGTAAAATTACCATCCTGCGAACGCGCAGTAATAGTAACGCTACCGACTTTCAACGCATTGAGTGTCGCCGACCCCGAACTGGCGCCAGTAATGGAAATCACTGCATTATCTGACGATGTCCAGGTTAGATTTTTATTGGTCGCTTGCGGCGGATTAAAAATAACATCCACTGTGCGGGTGCTGCCGTTGCCCATAGTAATCTGGTTATTGGCGAAAGAAATTCCCTGCAAAGGTACAGGTGCAGTCGTCACTACCAAATTGAAATTGTTATTTTGATTAACAATTGCCGCATCTTCAAAATTGCTGATGGCAACATTATTAAATGTCACACTACCGGAATTTGCTTCAGTCCAAATCCCCACTCCACCATAAGAATTCATCATCACGTCGCGCACTGATGCATCCAGACCAGTGCCATTAATCGTGACATTATTGAAGGTGATGTTATTAAAACCATTGCCAACCAGTTGCACACCGTGACGCTGCGAGTTGGTAATTTTAATATTGTCGAACTGCATATTGCTCACGCCGTTCGGAGTATAGAATTCTACCGAACCGCGCGGTCTGTGCCACAAATCGTAACTGGTACCGCAGTTGTTAATATCGATATCGTAAATACGATAAAGTCCTTGCTGGCTAAAGGTATAGCCGGGGAAATCCGTCGTAAACCGAATGCCGCTGCCGCCAAAACAATCGCGAATTAATAAATTGTGAACCTTGTGATCCTTGCCACCAAAAATAGCAACGCCACCGGCGCGGAACACATGCTCCACCGTATTAAAACGGAAAGTGTTGTTGATTTCTTCCGGTACGGCCGGGCTATTGGATGGCCACATCGCCAAACCATCATCGCCGCTGTTGCGAATATTGCTGTGTTCTACCACCGAGTTGGAAGTACCCTGCGAGAAGTTAATTCCATCCGCATAGTTGTTGCGGAAACGCGCTTGTGAAATCACTAAATTATTGGTGACTTCTACCGGGTAAGGTGCGTCATATCCACCCAACCAGGCGCCCACTTCAAAGTGCTCGGCCCACACACGGGTGAATTTGGAGTTATTGCCCCAGGTGCCCATAAAAGCTTTGTAGATCATGTAATCACCGGGGTTGGCGAAACGGCGATTATTAATGGTGTTGAAATAAATATCGGCAACTTCCACATTATTCACGCGCGCAATCATGCCGCCGCTAAATTTTGCGGGATTGGAATAATAAACTTCGGTGTGCCACATACCGGCACCTTTAATACCGATGTTGCTGGTATTTAGTACTACTTTATTATTGAAATCCCACTTTCCCGGCGGCAAATACACACCGGTTCCCAACGCTCCCGCTTGTGCAACAGCGGAATTAAATGCCGCCAGATCCGAAATATTATCGTTAGGTGTTGCGCCATAATCGGCAATTGACACATAACCGGTTGGTTTCGCAATAGGTGCCGCTACGGGTTCCAGCTCGATAAAATCGATTCCGTATGCCACCGTATCGTTAGTGGATTTCTGGATACGAATTTTATCGCCCACGTTCACTGTGCGATTTAATTTGAAATGCGTTTCATCAAAACGCATGGCAATATAATCCGTGCCAGAAAATGCATGGGGTGTATTTTCCGGTTCTTTGTTAATAAAATATTGCCAGGCCCAGTAAGAGGTAATAGGCACAGTTTGATCAAGTTGGCCGTTAATATAAATATCCACGCTACCATTCAATCCGGTACCTGTCGCTGAATCCGGCATGGTGTATCTCATAGTCACGCCGCTACCCGAAGTAGTCGCCGTCCATTCCACATAGGCATTTTGCGCCGGCAGCGCAATATATTTCTGTTGCGATGCTTCAGACGCGGTGGATTGAATATCGAAATTTGTCGTTTGAATTAATTGCGCATTGCTGCTGCGCGCCGCCACATCTGCTTCATAGCGGGTATAGGGCATTTGGTATGCGCCGCGTTCAGCGGTTTGAGCCTGTGTACTGGTTGATACTGTGAGCAGCGGTGTGAATAACCCCATGACTGCACACACGCTGGCGATGCGCGCATTGCCGGAAAAACAATACTTTGACATTGCAAAGTCCTCATTATTTTTTACTGTGGTTGTGCTAATGGCTTGCCTGAAAAAGACAAACCGGCGTTCCTTGTATTTTTTTATCATTCCATCGCGGATCCAGGTGCGTTTAGGTAACGCACTACAGATTCGCCTTTGTGCCTAACAATTCGGTTTTTATTGCCTTCCTGTGTGAGCTGTGGATGTAAAAAAGGAGCAGCCTGATACAGCGTCTACAGCAGAAAGACACGTTCCACTGCACACATTCAGCACTGCCCCAAGCAAGGGAGAGACTACGGATAAAACACTCGCCGTCCTGGCGAAATAGCTCCAGTCATGCACAAACTCAAAACACACTACAAGCAAACAACACTAACCCTAAAACGATTAACCAAATGAAATCACATCAATAAAAACCGCACTACTGAACGATCAAGCTGATAGCGCAGCCACCGCCGGGCGCCAGCTTCACTGTGATTTCATCACCCAGGTTGACTACACGCTCTTCGATCTCATAGCTACCCGGATTGGTTTTGAAGCTCGCTGTTGCACCATCTTTATAAATACGCGCAAGGTATTTTTTTTCCGCGTCAAGAAAATCCAGTTTGACAGTCACAGAGCGCGCCTGCTCATTGGTGAGTGCACCTACAAACCAGTTGTCACTCTTGCGAGCCTTTCGCGCGACTGCAATGTATTCACCAATTTCACCCGCGAGCGGCTTGGTTGTTTCCCAATCCACCGCTACATCTTTAATAAACTGAAAGGCATCGGGATGTGCTTCATAGTGCTCAGGTACATCCGAGGCCATTTGCACCGGGGAATAGATCACCACATACAATGCAAGCTGTTTGGCCAGCGTGGTATTCACTTGATTATTGGGACGCGAAGGCAAAGTCAACTCGAATGCACCGGGGGTAAAATCCATCGGGCCGGAGAGCAAACGGGTAAAGGGAAGAATTGCCGTATGATTAGGCGGGTTGCCGCCATCTACCGACCAAGCATCGTATTCCTGGCCTCGCGCCACTTCGCGCGAAATAATATTCGGGTAGGTGCGACGCTCACCGGTGTCCTTCACGGTTTCGTGCGCAACCACCGCAATTCTGTGTTGTGCCGCTTTATCAATCACACGCTGTGCGTGCTGCACATAAAATTGGCCGTGATGGTACAGACCATTAACCAACTCCTCACCGGTTTCTACATAGCCGGTTTTCACCGCTCGCATGCCGTGCGCACTAAGAAACTTAAATGCGTCATCCAGCTGGCTTTCATAATTTTCAATCGCCGCACCGGTTTCGTGGTGACCAATAATGTACACGCCTTTCTCTTTGGCATAACGAGCCAATTCTTTTACATCGTAATCCGGCGTGGGGGTATAGAAATTAAAAGCGTTGCCGCCGCCGGGCTTCCACCATTCACCATCCCAACCTTTGTTCCAGCCTTCAACTAACACACCGGCAAAACCATTCTGAGCGGCAAAGTCGATATATTTTTTGGTGTTGGCGGTGGTTGCGCCGTGGGTAGGGCCAGATTTCCAACTGGCTTTTTCCAGATGCAACTCCCACCAAATGCCAACATATTTTGCCGGTTTGATCCAGGAAACATCACCCAACTTATTGGGCTCGTTCAAATTCAAGGTTAAATAATTGGTGATTAACGCCGTTGCCGAATTTTCAATTTGCAATGTACGCCAAGGCGTTCCTGCGGGTGCCTGCAGGGTTACCGCCAGCGGTTGGTTTTTAGAGCTGGGCACCAGGGTCGCGCTGATTTTCCCGTCGGCAGCACCGGTCACATTCATGGTGGAATAATTGTGCAGGGCTGCTTCATGCAAGGCGACATAAACACCTTCCGCCGTTTTTAATGTAACCGGCGTATGCACTAAACCCATTTTGCTGATTGGCGTCTGCTGATAAAGGTATTCGTATTGATTCCCCGCCTGCCCCGGCGTCCACCAGGCATTGTGATCGGCAGTGAAATTAAATTCGGTCAGCTCGCGCAGAATTTCAATGTGTGTGAGCGCATCCTGTTTGGGAAATTCATAGCGAAATCCCACGCCCTGATCATAAACACGAAACACCATATCCAGTTTGCGTCTACTGCCGGTTTCCTCGCGCAGAGCTACACGCAATTGATTGTAGTGGTTGCGAATTAAACGCTCCTCCCCCCAGGGTTGCTCCCAGGTTTCATCAAACTTGCTGGTTTTGGCTGATACCATCGCAAAACCTTGCGCGAGGGCTGGCTGATTTTTCAAATCAAATCCCAGAGCCGAATCGGCGATCAGCGCTTTGCCTTGATAGCTTACCTGGTAACTCGGTTCACCCTGAGCGCTCAGGTAAACATCCACCCGCAGGGTCTTTGCGGGTGAGCTGATACTGGCCACCGGTGTCTGAGCGGTAGCTAAGGCCGAAGCCAAGGAAGTAATCAAAGTCATGATTAATTTTTTCATTCGTATTTTCATTGATATTTTAATCGCTAATAATTTTTTGTGATTCACAAGGCTGCGCAAAGAGCCCCTTCCGCATTGCACAAACTTAATTTAATCGCGAGTTTTTCTGCTGTCCAGCGCTAAAACCCTGATTTAAAAAAAGAAATCGTTTTCAAAAATCTGAAATCGATTTCTTTTTTTAACACTGGGATAAAGCGCAATATTCACTAAAAATAACAACCTGGAAAAATAAAAAAGCGGCGCATAAACGCCGCTAAAGCTGGAGGGATATAACAGGTAAAACGCGGAAATTAATTCATTAAAAGGCTGAGCAATTGTCGCGAATAAACTGGTCGTGTGTCGGCAGTTTTTTCACAAAAGTTTCCAGGGCTATAGCATAACGGTGCATACCGCCGTACAAATCCGCATAATTCATTTCCTCAATCACCGGCGAATATTTTTGCGGACGCAGCCCCATGCCCTCGCACACCGAGCGCCAGCTCACGGGATGAAATAACGCATCAATCATTTCCGGCAGGCCGCCATGCACCTTGAAGTAATCGATAAAGTCCTGGAGCGACTCGGGCAACTCCATGGTTTTGCAATAGCGCCAGAAAGGCGTGTCCTCGCGTTCAGTGAGGCAATAATGCAACACAATAAAATCGCGAATCTCTTCGTATTCGCGTGTCATGCCGCGGTTGTAATTGCGGATCAATGCGGCATCACAATCCTGGTCGGGAAAGTTGCGCACAAAATGAATGATGCCACGCACCACCAAATGAATTGCGGTGGACTCCAGTGGCTCAATAAATCCGGACGCCAAACCAATTGCTAGGCAATTCTTTTTCCAGATTTCATTGCGTACACCGGTTTTAAACGGAATGACGCGCGGTTCTATCAAGGCTTTGCCGTCAACGGCGCCCATCAAGGTATTTATCGCTTCATCGTCGCTGCAATAGCGACTGGAATAAACATAACCATTACCGGTACGTTTTTGCAACGGGATACGCCATGTCCAGCCATGATCGCGCGCCGTGGCGCGAGTGTAAGGCGTGGTATCACCCACGTTTTCGGTTTGTACAGCGACGGCGCGATCACACGGTAAGTATTGAGTCCAATCGCAATAGCTGGCGCCCAGTGCTTTTTCAATCAAAAGCGCGTGAAAGCCCGAACAATCAATAAAAAAATCTGCGCTAATTTCTTCACCAGTGCGCAACACAACGCTCGCAATACCTCCATCATCGCGCTGCACTACCTGCATAATTTTTCCTTCGGTACGCTGCACACCTTTTGCTTCGGCGTAATTACGCAAATACTGGGCAACGAGTTTTGCATCCAGATGCAAGGCATAGCGTGCTTCACCGATGGCGGTTTTATCGGCCAGCTGCGGCAAATAAAAGCGGCCGTGTTGTGCCATGAGGTTGCAGGGTGAAAAATCTTGCAGCCCCAGGGTTTCTCCCTGCTGCAAACTCTTTAACCACAGCTGGTAGAAGGTAAATTCCTTCATGCCGGCACTAATGGTGCCGAAGGGATGAAAATAGGATTCGCCTTTTACCCGCCAATCCACAAACTGAATTCCTAATTTAAAACTGGCTTGCGTATACTTGATAAATTCTTGCTCATTAATTTCCAGATTATTGAGCATCTCCAGAAATGGCGGAATCGTAGATTCGCCGACACCAATGGTACCGATCTCCTCCGATTCCACCAGTTGGATTTGTACCGACGACGCTGCGCCATTGGCTTTTTCAAGTTGCTTACTGAGAATCGACGCGGCAATCCAGCCCGCCGTGCCGCCGCCAACGATAAGAATTTTCTTTAAGGGTTTCATGGTGTCTTGCCCTATTTTTTTAAATTTTTCAGTTTTATTTGCAGTTTTTAAGTGGTTTCAAGCCACTTCGGGGACGGCACAATGTTGCGCAATAAAATCGCCATGATCGGGCGTATCCGCCACTGTAGCGCGTAAGGATTCGCGCATACGCTCCAAATTCGCGGCAAGCATATTTTCATCCAATTGATCCACCTGCATATCATAGGCATGGGGCAAATAATCAAAGCCTTCAAAAATTGCCAGCCAACTAGGCAACCCAAACATTTCCCAACGGTAATTCACCACATGACCGGAGGATTTAAATAATTCCATCTTGTGCTGCAGTGAGTCGGGAATGTCCATCGCGCGACAGTGGCGCCAGAACTCTGTGTCGTCACGCGCATTTAGTTTGTAGTGTAGGATAATAAAGTCGCGTACTCGCTCGTACTCCAGCGCGGTGGTTTCATTAAATTCGCGCACTATGCTGTCGTTGTACTTCCCCACCGCCAGTAAATGCCGAATTTTCTCTATTCCCGTTTGAATTAGCGCAATACTGGTACTTTCCAATGGTTCCAGAAATCCTGCTGCCAAACCAATGGCGATACAGTTGTTATTCCAGGCGCGTTTACGTCGCCCCGGCATAAACATAATTTTACGCGGCTCATGCAACAATTCACCGGCAACATTTTTTATCAGCAGATCGCGCGCCAGCTCATCGCGAATAAACTGGCTGGCATACACATGGCCATTGCCGTCGCGATGTTGCAGCGGAATTTGCCACTGCCAACCCGCGGGCCGCGCAACGACATTGGTATAAGAATTGGGCGCCGCAACCGATTTGCTTTGCACCGCAAACGCGCGATCACACAACAGCCAGTGATGCCAATGCTCATAACCTGTATTTAAGCTCTCTTCGATTAATATGCCTTTAAAACCGGAGCAATCGATAAATAAATCCGCACTGAAGCTTGCGCCATAATCCAGCTGCAGCGACTCAATAAAACCATCGTCTGCGTGGCGATTCACCTTGGTAATTTTTGCATCTATGCGCCTTACCCCATTTGCTTCGGCATGTTTGCGCATTAACCCCGCGAAAAGGGCTGCATCAAAATGCAGTGCCCAATCAAATACGGACAATTCCGAAGGCGGCTTTTGCGCGGGAAAAGTAAATTTATTGTGCTGCGCGAGTACCGCGCCCAGCGAATAATCCCCCAAGCGCCCAACGCGTTTTTTTTGTTGCAGTTTCAACCAGTAGTGATGGAAATCTGTTCCGCGCAACGATTGACCGTATCCGCCAAACGGGTGAATAAATTGCGAACCTGGTTTACGCCAATCGCTAAATTGAATACCCAATTTACAGGTAGCCCCTGTAGCGCGAATAACATCCAGATCGCTCAGCCCCAATTGTTGATAAAACTGGCGAATGGTCGGAATAGTCGCCTCGCCCACGCCGATAGTGCCAATTTCAGAAGATTCGATAAGTGTGATATCTATTCGCTGTTTAAAATGCTGCTTAAGGCTTGCCGCCGTCATCCAGCCCGCAGTACCACCACCAACGATAATGATGCTATTTACTTCACGCATAGTGATTACACTTTGTTGTGATTATCCATTGTTATTTTTTCCGTATGGCTTTTATGGTAAACCAGGCGGCAGATACTGCCGGAGAACCGTGTTGTTTTCCGGCAGTATTGTTAACGCATTACTCACTCAGGGATTAGAACTTCGCACGCACTCCCAGGGAGTATCGCGCTTCGTTGTCATACACAAATGAACCCTGCTCTACACCATCTGCCAAGCGATAGACTTGTTTCTCGTCTTCGCTGGTAAGGTTGGCAACCTGACCGTAAACAGTTACGTTATCCAACACATCATAGCTGACATTGAGATCGACGTAGGTTGCCCCCTTGGCGAAGGTTGCAAAATTAAGACTGCCATAATCCTGCACAAAGCGATCATCGCGACTGTTAATGGCAACACGTGCCTGCAACTTGTCTTGTTGGTACCACACAATCAAGTTGTAGGTGTTTTCCGAGTTGTTGGCGAACGGATATTTTTCGCCGGTCACATCGGACGCAAGACCCGGACGCTCACTCGGTGAATAGGTGTAGTTGGCTTCAACACCAAAGTTGCTGAGGAAGCCATCGGTAATATCACTGAGCGCAAGCTTGCCGCCTAATTCCAATCCTTTTACTTCACCACCTTTGCCTACGACCGGGCCATCCCCACGAATGTTGTAGGTTTTTCCGCGTGAGACCACATCGATATAACTTTCCTTTTGCTCAACAAAGGACTCAATCTCGACCAGGTACGCACCTATGTTCAACATACTCGCTTCACCGAAATAATATTCGGCAGAAATATCGTAGTTGTTGGTTAACCAGGGTTTCAAATTAATATCCGCTTGCGAGTTCCAACCGCTCGGAATACGTTGAGTTGAATCGTCCGGATCGGGACCGGTGAAAATATTCAGGCTGGAACCATAGCGGAACAAATCCAGCTCCTGTTTATTTTTTGCTGCACTCATGCGCAGTTTTACGTCTTCAGTCACGTTCCAGGCCAGGTTCAACGATGGCAATACATCGGTGCGTTTTTTGGTGTTGGTTTCGCGCCCGGTGTAGTAGTGCGAGCCGCCGTAAGCGCGCTGAATACCAGTACTTTGATAAACATTTGCCGCAATTTCAGCTTCGATAACTTTCACACCCAAGGTGCCCGACACGGGACCCGCTTCAAAATTACCCACGAAATAGCTGCTCAACTCTTCCAAAGTGACCGTGTAGCTGTTTGCCGGCGCAACGATTTTTTTAATATCGTTAAACGCTTTGCGGTTAAACGCTTCAGGATCATCGAAGGTAGTTGGGTCAACGGCCCAAAATCCAGGGATGCCTTTGGCGTACTTGCCCAAATCGGTAACGAAGGTTAACTTCTCACCAAAGTGATCGAGTGGTTGTGGTGGTAAAACGAAATAAGGTGTGAACGATGAAGGATCATTCGCCACTAAACGCTCACCCGCCGCACATTCTGCACCGCTGCCGCCGCCATCAAACTTCTGATCGATTGAACGCCACATGGCATAACAACCGGTAATGTTATTGGCGTTCGGAAAATCCGGGCCGGTCAGGCGATTGTTTGAGCCGACATAAAATTGTGCCCAATAGTCGTAAGCTTCTACATCAACTGAACGCTCTGCCATCCGCAAGCCGACTTCTACATCAGTGATGAACGAATCTTCAAATTTGTAGTTAGCGTGCGCGCTGATCGCATTCATTGTTGCGTTGGTATCGTTATCCTGCTCCAGTTGCTCACCTTCCATAATCCAACTGTCTTTGTTGGCCATGTAGGTTGCGAGGGATTTTTCACCTGACGAATCAGTTAAACCGCCCGCGATCGGTTGATCAAAGCCGCTCCAGCGTGCGGTGAAGTTGCGATAATTCAGACCGAGCAGAGGATCTTCGTTATAACCTTTGGGGTTGGGCAATACGAAGCGGCCACCATTTACACCCACCTCACCCAAATGGGCCGGGTCCAGGGTTAAACCGTACTGGTCCACAACATCTTTTGGATAGAAGTGGCCGTAGAGACGCTGCACAGTATCGCCGCGGAAACTATTGATGCCGCCTTGTGCTGTCGCAAACAATACGTTGTTATTTGCCTCTGCACTGATACCCCGCACACCACCGGTAAGCGGGCCACCATTATCAAAATTCAATTCTACGTTGAAATTTTTGGAGCCCGTATCGATTACGCGGTTACCACCGATAGATTGCAACCAAAGCGGCTCCACACTGAACTCGTCCGCGATAATCCACTCACGGCCGTCTTTACCGGTAATGGATTTAGTACTGCTGGTCGGAGCCGCAATTTGCGCCCCTGTCCAACCATTTTGGTATTGGTCATCCCACAGCGCTTTGCGATTGTCTTTTAACGCCCCCATTCCCTGCCAACGGTTGGAAATGTTTAAGCCCACTTCGCGTTGGTACTCTTTGGCCTTGGTATAAAAACCTTCGACAATAAGCTCTAACCCTTCGCCGAGATTCGCTTGCAGCGCACCATTCAAACCTTCGCGCTCACGCTCGTTGGAGGAGTGAGAGAAACGATAGCCATGGTTATGGTTAACCATCCACTTACCATCAAACTCCGAAGCCGATCCCATTTGTAAACCGATTGGGTCGCCCGCGCGCCCTGCGTAATCATTTGCAAGATTTTTAGTTCCGGTAACACCGGACAACATCACACCCAAATCGTCGTTACGCCAATTAATCAATGCGTTGAATGTGCTGTCCATTTCATCACTGATTTCGCCATTCGATAAATCGTAACCACCGGCAGCACTAAAGCCCTCCTGGAAATCCATTGGGCGGAACGTTTTAATATCAATGGTACCGGTAATACCCGACACCGAATTACTCACATCCAAACTCTTATACACATCGGCCGCACGCAGCAATTGTGCCGGTACATCGCCAAAGTCAGGTTGCGCGCCGGCGAGATTGCCCGCCGCCAGAAATTGTTCTCCATTCAGCATTACCGCTACTTGATCCATACCGCGCACGCTCAGGCGACCCCCTTCACCCGCACTGCGCTGAATTTGCACACCGGTAATACGTTGCAATGAGTCGGTAATCGTAGAGTCAGGTAGTTTTCCGATGTCTTCTGCCGAAATACCGTCAACAATCGATTTTGCTTCGCGCTTGGTATTGATCGCATTTTGTTGTGCGCCCTTTACGCCCAGCACTACAACTTCTTCAACCGCGTCGTTACTTTCTTGCGCCACCGCCGATGCGCCCAACCCCAATGCCGCATAGGAAGCAATAGCGCTGGCAATCAGCTTTTTCTTAAAGCCTCGCTTAGTGTTCATGGACTTCTCCGTTTATCGATTTATGGATTTATTTTTTACTCGTGATTCAATAAATCTTCAGGCTGCCAAACGGACACCGTTATTTATCAGTATCCAAACACCCCGCCTGAAAAAGGGGGAATTTTGCAAATTATTATTTGGAGCAAATCGGTAGATTGCATTGCCAATATCGTCAAGAAAAAAAGCCATTATTTTGAATTTTTGCGCGATCACGCAGATTCGCTCTAAGCCTGATGACAACGAAATACTTTTTACTTTTCATCATCTTAATAACGGCTATTGGGGGGTGTCTATGGCGCAAAAAAAAAGAAATCGTTTTCAAAATTTTGAAATCGATTTCTTTTTCACAAAAATTCAAAAACATCCAATTATCGGACAATTAAACTTTCTGAAAACGTTTTCAAAATTTTCAATCTGCGCGATAATCCGATTCGCTATAATCCGGCCCATAACAACAAAGCGCTCCGCGCAACAACAACCGATAACCAAACACCACCATGAACAGCAAACCGCAACTCAGCTTCTGGCAAATATGGAACCTCTGCTTTGGCTTCTTCGGAATCCAATTTGGTTTTGCGTTGCAGAACGCCAATGTCAGTCGCATCTTCCAGATTCTGGGCGCACCTATTGAGGAAATTCCTATTCTCTGGGTAGCCGCCCCCCTCACCGGATTGTTAATTCAACCCGTGATTGGTTACATGAGCGATAAAACCTGGAGCCGTGTTGGACGCCGCCGCCCCTACGTACTTTGTGGCGCTATAGCAGCGACACTCGCATTACTCGTCATGCCAAATTCGCCCGAACTGTGGATTGCCGCGGGAATGCTGTGGGTGCTGGATGCATCCCTCAATATCGCACTGGCTCCGAGTATCGCCATGCTTGGCGATACCCTGCCCAAGGAACAGCGCGCGCAGGGTTTTTCCATGCAAAGTTTTTTTATCGGGGTGAGCGCAGTAGTAGCCTCAGCCTTGCCCTGGATTTTAAATAACTGGCTGGGCGTGGCGAATACTGCTCCCGTTGGTGAGGTGCCGCCTTCAGTGACCTATGCGTTTTACGCAGGCGCAACGATTTTATTGTTAAGCCTTTGCTGGTCCGCCTGGAAGACAACGGAATATAGCCCGCCGCAATTGGCCCGGTTTGAACAATGGCGTAATGCACAGCAAACTGATGAGGAAGAGAAAAATTACCCCGGCTTTCATCGCAGTGGCTGCTGGTTTTTCGTTGCCGGTATAGTGTTGACGGCATTAATCCTGAGTGCTGGTTTTGATTACAAATTATTAATTCTCGCGTTGGGTATCGCGCTTTTTGGTGTATTGCAAATCATTGCCGGTGCACTTCAGTTGCGCAACCTGCACCACAACCCGGTGTACCAAATTACGCGCGATATAGTGTTAATGCCGCGAGTCATGCGTCAACTCGCGCTGGTGCAATGCCTCTCCTGGTTTGCACTGTTTTCCATGTGGATTTACACCACTGCCGCCGTCACTTCACACCATTATCACAGCACCGACCCCACCTCGCCTACGTATAATGAAGGGGCCGATTGGGTGGGTGTTTTATTTGCCGCGTACAATGGCTTTGCCGCATTGGCAGCGCTGGCGATCCCACAAATCGTACGCAGAACCAATCGCAAAATTACGCACATGATTAATTTGTGTTTAGGTGCGCTGGGTTTTATTTCCTTCTTGTGGATTCGAGACCCACATTGGCTATTACTCGCGATGTTGGGCGTCGGCTTTGCCTGGGCTTCTATTCTCGCGCTCCCCTTGGCGATATTAACCAGTGCGTTGCCGCCGACAAAAATGGGCGTGTATGCCGGGATCTACAATTTTTTTATTGTCATTCCGCAAATACTCGCCTCGAGCATTTTAGCCTTGGTGGTCAGCCATTGGTTTGACGGCCAACCGGTATATGCGCTGGTATGCGCAGGCGCATTTTTGTTACTTGCCGCGATTGCCACCGCATTTGTTGATGATCATCACGCATAAGGGTTAACGAATTAGTATGCCGGCCAGTATAGAAGCGCTAATCAACAGCATTTACCGCAGCGAATCACGCCGGGTGCTCGCAACCTTGATTCGCTTGTTGAAAGATTTCGATATTGCCGAAGAAGCCCTGCAAGATGCTTTCACAGCTGCCCTGCACCAATGGCCCAGTGAGGGCGTGCCGCAAAACCCGCGCGCCTGGCTAGTGTCTACCGGGCGCTTTAAAGCCATTGATCAAATTCGCAAGCGTGCGCGCATGAATACCTCTTGGGAAGACATCGCCGAAAAGCTGGAGGAAGAGTTACTCACCGACGGAGATGAATATACAGATACACACAACATTGAAGACGACCAGTTACGTTTAATTTTTACCTGCTGCCACCCCAGCCTCGCGCCGGAAGCGCAAATGGCGCTTACGCTGCGCGAAGTGTGCGGCTTAACCACTGAAGCGATTGCGCGTGCCTTTCTCACCACACCCAGCACACTGGCCCAACGTATAGTGCGCGCCAAAAATAAAATTCGGGATGCAAAAATTCCCTACGAAATTCCCGCACGCAACGAATTACCTGCACGGCTTGATGCAGTGTTGCATGTCATTTATCTGGTATTTAATGAAGGCTACTCCGCATCGTCTGGCAGTGAATTA
>JACCEA010659879.1_pt1 | contig 20551 bp, 14 predicted proteins | sample 7449851 | NCBI WGS metagenome assembly JACCEA01 (sample SAMN15323453, study PRJNA562643) | freshwater metagenome | isolation source: river surface water | place: USA:Blue River Watershed | collected 2017-08-18
ATCGGTTTGATTTATTTGTTTACCTCAGTCTATTTATTAGTCATATTAGGCATTGGATTAATTATTTCTAATTTCACAGAAACACAACAACAATCGATGTTTATTGCCTGGTTTTTTACAGTACTATTTATTTTAATGAGCGGTTTGTTTACACCAATTGAAAGTATGCCTCAATGGGCGCAGAACATTACTTTGTTTAATCCGATTCGGTATTTTGTTGAAATAGTCCGAATGGTAATGCTTAAAGGTGCACGATTTTCGGATATTTCATTTCAATTTTTTGTAATCGTTGCCTATGCCTTTATTTTAAATGCAATAGCAGTTTGGAGTTATAAAAAAGTGGCTTAATTTTTTGTTTTGAGTTGTAACTAAAATTCAAATAAAGCTGAAAATCTTTCTATTTCTTCAACCAAAGATTCGATAATTAGGTCTGAAATGGCTACTAGTTAAACCAAAAACCTCAAGAGAAATCTTGAGGTTTTTTTATGTACTCAAATAAAGCTGAAAATCTTTCTATTTCGTCAACCAAAGATTCGATAATTAAGTCTGAATTGACTACTAAGACAAAACCTCAAAATCAATTTTGAGGTTTTTTTATTACATCTTTTTCCGAACTCAACGCATATTTATTCTTATTTCACTAATTCATATTCGCCTTGAACGACCGATTTACAAGGAAGTTCATCTGCTTTACAGCCTACCATAAGTGATAGTACTAAGAATATACCACTAAACTTCAAAATAGCATTTAATATTTTCATAACTATTTAATTTTTAAAATCAATATTTACCAATTTCCACTCATTCCCTATTGTTACTATATATGAGTTAGCTCCTAAATTAGGAAATACTGCTTCGCCATTAGTAATTTTTTTAGTTATAACGGTTGTTCCATTAGCACTAATTGTAACGGATTCTCCTTCCTGACTAGAAACTACTTTAATGACACCCTCAGCGGTACATACTGCATCTTTTTTGTAAAATAAAGTTTGCCTAGCTGATTTATCCACTTCAACAGAGTAGGTTTTTAATACTGATTCGTCTTCAGAAAGTACTTCATAAATAACTGTTGCCGAAAAATCAGTTGGAATCGTTCCAGAATTCTGAATCACTCTATTTTTAAAAAGCTGAGCCCCTTTACTCAAACTAAAAACAGGATTTAAATTAGTTATACTACTATTTTCATATAATCGAATTACAATTGAATTTGGATTAATCAATGTAGCTACTGAGCTAATATCTTTAAACGCAAAAGTTACTATATCCGCTTTATTATTCAATGCAGGTTCTGCTATACTATAAGACTGAAAGAGATTTCCCTTATGCTCATTTGCTTCAAAAGCAACTTTTTTAGTGACAGTAGTTACTTTATTTGTTGTACTATCATACAATTTAAAATAAATTTCTTCATTTTGATTATTGGAGAATAGCGTTAAATAGGCATAATATGAATTATGATTGGCAATATAACTTACACCGCTAACCCCTCTACATGTTTCTCCTACAAATGCACCTACTCTGTCATTAGTAGCCATTAATTGCTTACCATCGATATTAAGCTTCGCTACAAAAGTCATTGTGTATTGATAATCATTCTCTTTTACGCTCCAATTAGGAACTTGTGCAAAAAGAGAACATAACGGAAATAAAACAATAAGAAAATCAAAGACTATTTTTTTCATAAGAAAGTGTTTTACTTTTTATAAATTATAATTAAATAGATTTTCATTATATCTTAATTATTTTTTGTACCCCAACTTGTCCAGCTGTTGCAACGTGTATGATATAAATTCCTGCGGGTAAATTTGGATTTAGTTTCAAAATCGATGCACCAAAATTGATTTCAAATCCTTTGTTAAATAATTCCTGACCCAATAAATTGCGAATTACAATTTTAACTTCTTTGCTGCTCTTTGTCTCAATTGCAATATTTAATTCGTTTTGAAAAGGGTTTGGATATATGTTTATCTTTTCTTCAAAACTATCAATTACTATAGGGTTCTTTATATTTCCTAAAACACTATCCGAAGTGAAATTAATTGTTTTAGATGTCCCCAAAAGTGTATCGCCAGTGCCAATATAGGCGGTTAATTTTTCAGATTGATTGCCATAAATAGTTATAAATGCTAAATTAACCCCTTCAACATTTATAGTTTTACTATTTCCACGTAATTGACCTGATTGATTATAAAATGAAAGATTTTCATAGCCTTCAGGTAACCTCACTACTGCATTCATCGTATTATAAAATTGTGAATACTGCGTTAAAAGAGAACTTTCTTCACCTTCTTTAAACAAGCTGTTAGCCGTATTTTGAATACTACCTTTTGTAGTCACTTTTTTACCAGTTAATCTATTCAAATATTCTGGATAACTAAAAATTTGAGGCGTATTTATTCGCATCATATAGCCTTCCCCTACTTTTAAATACGTCAACGACCCTTTCCAACCAATAGAGTTCGTGTAGATAGCAAATTGAGATTGCGATTTAATAATATCTCCATCTGTTGCATTTAAATTAGCCAATGCATCGCTAACCAATACATTTTTAGAAACTACATAAGGTAACCAGTTCCAATTTTGCGCCAAATTAAATGACCAGGTTTTCAAATCAACAGGCGCTCCTTTTATATTCAAGTTTTGAGCAGTAGCCAATTTGATTTTATACATTTTTGAGTTAGAAACTCCTCCATTCCCAGATAGGGTTCCTGACCAAGCGCTTTGACTTGGATTGAGTGCATTGTACTGATAAGCATCAAACAATGCGGGAGAATTAGACTCCACAATATCAGAGGTACTAAGTAACATGCCTCTAGTCAGTAAGTTCAAATTTGCAAAGCGAACATCGGTAACATTAAAAGAGGTCCAAGTCCAACCTTGATTCAATTTAATTTGCTGTCCTGTAACTTCTGTATTATTAAAAATAGCAGGAATTCTATAAGTCCCCAAAAGTGTATCGGCTACAAATGGGACTGATAATTTACTATCTAATGAAGCCTCCTTCAACTTCCCATCAGAAGCATCCCAAATATAAAAAATGACATCTTCTCCACTTAGATTATTACTATAAATAGTTAAATAGACGAAGTATTCATTAAGCGAGGTATCAAAAATAACATTAGTCATACCGCGTACTTCTCCGTTAACTACCGCCACTACTTTGTCGTAAAGATCTTCCGTAAAAATAGTGTCTAATTTAACTTTCCCAATGATATTCATAGATTGGGTAAACTTGGTTGGATCTAATACTAAAATTGGCTCTTTTTCTAAAACACGTAAATCCAATTGAATTTTTTCATTATAACCATAATTAGTAGCTAATGATAGAATTGTGTTGTAATTGCCAATTGCCAAATCATTATCTACTGTTGCTTTAATTGTCACCGTTGTATTTGGAGCAATTGTCCCTGAAGGCACTGACAATGATAACCAACTTGGCGCATCAATAGAATAGGGCTGAGATTGACCTCCTTGATTAACTAAAATGATATCAAAAGCCATGTTTTCATTGGATCTTTTCATTAAATCGACAATATCATCATGACCTTCAACAAACCATTTCATAGGATTTTTATTAATGTAAGCATTCCATGTTACCGCTGATGCTTGGCTATTGTCTGACATGTCATTCAGATTTGAAACCGTAATCTCAGCTACTTTACCTTCAACACTAGCCCAATCTAAAATATTTGGAATCAAAACGATTTGATCTCCATTAATTACTGCATTTACATCAATCGATTCTGTTGGGCGAAATGATTTTATTCCAGGGGTAACATCAGAAAAAGCGAGTGATTTCCCATTCAATAACGCATAATTACTTTCTGCTGGCGTAAAGTATTTAGGACCTAGAGTATTAGACGTTTCCGGCGTATTAAAAGTGCTGTACAATAGTAAACCCGTACTCTCAAAATTAACTTCGTAAAATTGATCTGCTTTAATTTGATTGGCAGAACGGGACATATTCCAAATGCACAATTCATCTATCAAACCTTTATAAAAATTATCTACTGAATTTATAGCTCCTCTTGCGCCCACAAATAAATTACCCGCCACAAATCCGCCTAAATCAACACTCGAATACGATCCTTGCTCATTCCCATCAACATACATTCGTATCGTTCCGTTTCGAGTTAAACTAAGAGCAATATGATGCCAGCTATCGTCATTCACTTTGATAGTTCCGAAAGGGAAATTTTTATTCTCGGCTTTCAACTCTATTCCTCCAGATGTAGTCATATTAAAAGACCACTTATTTCGAAAACCATTGCTTTCAACTGCGTCAGTGGCATCCCCCTTACCATTTGATAAAAGTGTTGCAGCACTAGTTTGATTTGTTTTCATCCAAAAAGTTAAAGTAGCATCCATTTCTTTGGAAATGTTTACTTTGGAAACTTTATCTAATTTTAAATAATTTGTACCATCAAAAGTATAGGCTGTTCCTTTAGGGAAAATATCCCAATTAGTATTGTTTAAAACGAGATGTTTGAATCGTGCCATATCATTTGCAACTATTCCATTACCTTCATTCATTGGCCAATACCCCAAAAGGCCTAATTCATTTCCATTAAAAAGTGAATTCATATTGATTACAGCCAATTCTCTAGTTATGTATTTTCTCCAAAATCGTAAATCGTGAAGATTACCTTTGAATGTATTTCCTCCAATAACAATAGGGTTTTCATTGGTGAAATTAATTGGGTTCGCTAACGGAATACTTATTAATTCTGTGCTATTTTCAATTATAGTCAGTTTTTTTGCTGTTGCATCATATGACAATGCGTAGTAATTAAATGATTTGTCTTTACTTATAGTTGCATTTATAGTTTTTCCACCAATAGTGTAACTGAAAACATCATTTATCATTTCTATTTTAATTCCGCCATTTTGATTCAGCAATGTCCATGTTCCAGTTGGACTGGTATTTTTTAACCAAAATTCAATACTAAAATCTCCTGTAGTAAGGTGTGGTTTTTGAATAACTGCCTTATTTGAATCGCCATTAAAGGCGACTGAAACTTCGTGTTTAACAGGTGATTGGTTTTTTTGAACCTTAAACTCAAATCGTGTCACCGTACCATTAGTTTTGATAGGTTCATTAAAACGCAAACTAATATCATCTCCTAGATTTAAAATACCATTTTTTGGAGTAGGTGTGCCAAATAATACAGGCGCAGACAAATCTACAATTCCAGAAATAATTTCAGATTCGTAAGCTGTTTCATTAAAACAACTAGTTCGTGCACGAAGTTCATACGTACCATTTCCTAAACCAATTGCTGCTATATCCCAAGCATAATTCAATTGACTACCTGCAATAAGCTCTACTTTAGTATCTCCTCCTTTACTGGCTGCATCATAATCAATTTGATTTTTGTAAAAAGTTCTAAGTCCAATCCAATTTGGAGTTCCTTTAAGTCGGTATTCCAAATTGATTTTTTGAAAACTAGCAAAACTAGTATTGAAATCGCCCAATTTAATATTCAGCGGTTTTGTTTTCCCTCCGGCAAAAGCAGTGTTGATATTTAAAAGCCAATTATTTGGCGGACTCATAATTGTTACTGGAGAACATGCTGGTACAAAACTAGCCGAAACCAGTACCTCATCTGATGCGTTGTCATCGCAAATAGATTTTAGAATTACCTTGATGTTATTGTAATTAAACTGATCTTGTTTAATTTTCTTTAATGTCATGGTATAATTCACAGTTTGTCCAGCCGGAATATTGATTATTGTTCCATTGGGTTCTATATTAATTAACGCATTATCTGGATTCGTGGATTGATCAATACTAAGTTGAAATGTTGCCGCTTTATTGATTGTGCTCCTATTTCTAAGTTGAAGAACAAATTCAGCATTGCGCCCTTCAAATATTCCCGATACATTTGAGGCATAAACGGTTATTTCGGGTAACTCTAAAGGAATAGTTGCCACAGATAACGGCTTGCGTTGATCCTCTGGAAGGTCTACTATACTTGCCGTTGTAGAAGTTACATTGGGATGGGTTGGATTATAAAAATGCGAAAGTTCTTTGCCTTCATACGGACAAGATGTTTCTCCTCCTTTGGTAATAAATAGTGGGCCATTGCCATCAAATGCATTAATGACATCCACACTTAGCAAATTACCTGAATCACTATCTTTTAAGGTATAACTAATGTTCGTAGTTTCATTAGTTGTGTCTTCGCTTGTGCTTTCTGATCCTGTGCCGCTATTTGTTTTGGTATCCATTTCGAAACCCGTATCATTAAAAGCGGCTCCAAATGCCAAAGCAATGGAAGAATCAATTTCTAACGAATAAGATAAAGAACTAGATGTTAAACGCTCAACTTGGTAACTTTTTGTAAAACCTCCAACACCTGCATCCAGTGAAATATTTTCATAAAATGTAGCATTTAATAAATCTTTCAGTTGTTTTCCAGAAGCAGATAAAGTATTCGTTACCGGATCTTTCAGACTTGCAATTATTGCATCTAAAGATGTTTTAAGCGCATTCTTGTTGTTAAGTGCTTGATATTTTGCCAATTCATTATTCAAAATTATTTTTCTCCATAAATTAACTGACGACAAGTAGGCATTCCTTGTAAGTACTCCATTCGTGTTTTCTATTAGTGTACCAGCATCAATTTGTCTTATAAACTCTAAATATTTTGGAATGATCTCATTTAAAATATTTCGTTGAGAATAAACAAATAATGTTTTTTCTGGGGCTTCATTAAAGTACAACGCCTTGTTAATTTTAGGGTATACTTGTGTAACATTGGAATTGCTGGGCTTAACTACTTTAATCGGGCTTGGCACAGGAGTACCTGTTGGCTGCGTTGTAGATGCCGCTAAATCATTATAAGTCCCGTAAAATTGATTGGCCGAGGTCCCAATGTATAAATCGGCATCGCTACCAATCCAATTTGGGTCATCGCTAGTGGAAATAGTTTGATTGAAAGTGTACGTATTGGTTACACTTTTCCCATTTGTTGAGGATTGCGCCATAGTTACGCCAGTAGACACATCGTTTGTAACTTCTGTTTCCATAACTGGTCCTGCAAGACCACCACCCAAACTCAGTTTAAATCCAAGAGATACGGTTCCGTTTAATTCACTACCATTATTAACACTCGATGAGTTCTCTTTAGTAAAACTAAAAGAAGATCCCTTTTCTATAGTAGCTGAACTATTGGAGCCTGGTGGATCGCGCAATACAAAATCAGGTAATTCTGGTCCTGCTGTTACAAATGTTTGAGTACCATCGGCAACACCTCCAAGAATAATTCCATCTTTTTTATAATTTTCTAATGGAGTGTCCACGCCATTAGATCTGTATTTCAAATCAATGGTTCTTTTATAACCTGTTGCAGAATCAGTATTCGGTATTCCTCCTTTAAAAGTATAATTTAGGATACTTGGATCTGATTTAGAAATTTCTGTTTTTTCACTATTTTCCAATGCCAAATTATTGGTAGCTATAATTGTCCCACCTTCAACTGGAACAGTTGTAATAACTGGAGTAGCTCCTCCATCATAATTAGAATAGCGTTCCTGACCCTGAATTTGAATGCTATACTCTTTAAATTGGGTATATATTGGAGTAGGTTGATTTGAAGCTATTGTGTAAGCAACCCCATTAGCTGTAATTTGAGTATCTGATGTTTGGCTTAAAACGGTATAAATAGGCTTAGCTATATGGGTGAATTTCAAAATTTCTTGAAACGGCTGACCAGTAATGGTGGTACTCCCCTGAACAAAAGTGGGGTATTGCAAAGCCTTAATGGCTGAAAAATTAATAGATTGACCTGCGCTCAGAAGCGGATTATTATCCGGATTTTGACCACTTGTAAATCGCAAATCATTTGGATCCAACTGGTAATTTAAAGGCAATAGTTTTACTCGAAATTCTCCTGTTTCGATGTTTGTTACAAAATTGGTTCTATATTCGGGGGTTACACTTGTAGCTCCAGCAGGTAAGTAACCGAGGGTTATGCTAGCTTTTCCAATATTGTTAAGGGAGGTATAAACTATCGATCTATCGATGCCACCAGTGTCTTTATAGGTATATGTTTTTTTTTCGTCATATCCAAAACCAAGTGTTTTTTCGGCTTCTTTGATTCCTCCTACCACACGACCGATTACAATAACTTTTGTTGTATCAATAAATACAATTGGCTCATCACGGTCTTCAAAAAAGTCTTGATAGGTATTAGTCAAAACACTAATTCCATTAACATTATCTTTAGTTCTAGCAGGATATCTTCCTTCTAAATCAAATGTGTGTCCACTTTTACTAACACTGATAGCATGTTTACCAATAGGTACTTCAATAGTAAAACGCCCATTAATATCCGTTTGAACCGGAACATTATTGGCATCTATTGCCTGCACATTATCAATACTTACATAGGCGTCTGGAACAGGTATAGTTGCATATCTTCTCAATCTCAGAATTGTACCTGCAGCATTTTTTTCTGCCCAATATTCTCCTTTTTGGTATTTTTCATTCCCTTTAACATAAGCGTTATAGGCTTCATCTTCTTTAATATCTCCAGTAATCGCAGGATCTGAAGTATTTGGAAAAACACCTCTACTATCATATACAACCTGTCCTTTAAATATAAAAGAAGATTGATCTATAAAATCTACATTATTCACTACTACTGAGCCGGAACCTAAAAATGCTAGTTCTTGTTTGGGGTTAAACTCGTGTTTCCCTAGAGAGGGTACAATAGTAAATGAATCTCCATTACCACTGTAAGGAATAGAAGAAATTACATAATTACCAAATTCGTCAGTTACACCCAAAACGCCTAATTGGCTGTTTGTTGGAATATTGTTAATATCATCTTCATTATTGGCCCAAGTTGGAGCTATAGGCGAATAGCTTAATTTAGCATCATTGCCATGAAATTTAAAACCAGTATGGGCTAAATCATAAGCAAAATCCCCTGATTTTTCATTGGCTCTAATATAAGTGTTTAAGTTAGCTTCGTTGCCTTGAAGATATCTTCTAAAGTCACGTTGAATTTGAGCTGAAGTTAAAGCATTTTCCCAAACTCGTATTTCGTCAAAGTAGGCCGATTTTTTACCTCCCACTTTAAAACCATTCCAGGTGGGCTTGTCTGTCTCATAATTTACCTGAACCGGTGTATTGTTGTTTGTATATGCTACCGTTGCTGAGGCTGTCGAAGGATTTTGATCTAATATAGTATTCATTTTGGCAACATATGCCGCATTAATTAACCTTCCATTGATGTAAATATCGGGAACTTGATTATTTCTTAATACGAAGCTAAAATGAGTAAAAGCATTGTTAATTGTGCTAATTGGCACTAAAACATCATCTCCTTTATTATCAATTTCTCCACTTGGTATATAATTATTCAGGCTAAGGTTGTTGTGAATAATATTTAAAGAAAGTTGATTATTACTAAAGCTAACATTAATTGGAAATGAACCTCCAACACCACTACTTATTAGATTAAACAAGACCATTTCGTCAGCAGCAAATGAAGTTGTGGGCTTAACCCATGCTTGTAATGTAATATTGTCCTGTAAACCCTTATGCAAGTTTGGAACGGATATATAACTATTTGTTGGTACTTTTAAAGAACTTCCAAAGCGCAAAGTACTCCCTGTTGGATTAGCAGAAATCAATACGTCTTTGACTGGATTACCCCCTGTAAAGGAAATATTTCCTGTAATTACCCCGGTAGGATTTCTATAGCCAATACCTGTGATAAAATTAGCGTAGAGAATCTCTAAACCTTCAGCCTCAACCCCTTTAGCAAAAAGCTTGTACCTGTATAATTTACCTCCTTCTACATTGGTATCAGAAAAAGTTCCCACATCTCCAGCTAATGTTTTTAAAGGTTTCCCCCAATTAGGATTGGCACTGGTAACATCCTCGGTACGATAGACCGTAATACTACTAATTCGTTCCTGATTTTTTTTTATATCCCAATTAATCTCGATTCTATCGCTAAAATAGCCCTTAGAAACCGTAAAAGCATCTTCAGAAAATGTTGTGTAGCGGTAGCGAATACCCCAAGGAAAACCTAAATCTTTGATGTAGTTTTGGGTGGAAGCTGCCGTAGTAGTTACCCCTTTAGTCAAACCCATATAGGGCATCCCAACCTGCATGCTTACACTAGAAATAGTAAACGTTCTATTCACGCCATTTACTGGTTTGGTGAGGTCCTGCCCCAAATTGTCTCTTTTGGAAGCTGAAGCACTAATTACAGACCTTACTCCTGATTTTTCTTGAGCCAACAAGGAAGAACAACAAAAAAACAGAAAAAATAACGCTATACTATATTTCATTTTGTGGGGATTTATGAGAATAAAAAAACGGCTAAAAAGCAAATAATTATATTTTAATAATATAATTGACACCGTAGTTAATAGGACGGGTTTCTGACCCTCCTGTAGTGTAAGAATTACCACTTACATTATGACTGTGAGAACCAGCACGATCAGTTTGAATCTCTCTGTTATAATCATTTGGTCTATCATCTTCTAAACCAGTATCTCCACCTCCATTACCACTATAATTATCATTTGAAAAAAACATGGAATGACTGTGAATACCACTTGAGTTTGTGTTCAAATTAATTTGATGAAAATGTGACTTAATATCATCTTGGACTACTTCTTTTAAACTTGGCCCCTCTTTTCCATTTCCACTACCTGCTCCACGTAGGAACATAGCCCTCAAATCAGGAGTATTGTTACCTGTCAGTGTTTTCAATTTATCGTAATAAATACCACTTGGAATGGCGCTTCCATCACAAAGTAACCAGCCATTTGGCGCTGTAGTTCCAATATAAGGCATTATAGAACCCGTTGGCACACCGTTTTGAGCATACATTGCATAAGGAACAGTTTGTAATTTTTCATCTGAAAAGACCACACCTAATGAACTTACTTTTAAATAAGTTGATTGAGAGCTAATCAAATTGGATTGATCCGGATTTATTCCCACTACATATGAAAAAACACCAAAATTGTCCGTTTTAATTGTGGCTGTAGAACTTAAAAAAACAGTTGGTGTGGTTGAATTTCCAATAAAATAATACAATTCAAATTTTAAATCCAATTGGTCAATATTCGCCAAAGCCTCGTTATTAATATCTCTAGCAATTCCTTGTACAGAAATACCTGATGAAGTAACGCTTGATTGTGCAGTAGCGTTTGTGGTGGTAAAGAATACTATTACGACACATACAAAAAGATAAATTTTTTTCATAATTTTTAACTGTTTTTAACATTATCAAACAAATATCGATCATGTATGAGTAAAAAAAATAATAGTAAATTGTAAAACCCTATATTTGTGACACATTTTGACTATTTGACACATGTTTTTAAACGTAATATCATTACTAGTTGGTTTCTTATCTCTTGTCGTAGTAGCTTTAATGCTCTGTAACCAAAGAGCCAATAGTAAAATAAATATTTACCTTATCATCATATTATTTGTGGCAGGATCGCAGCGTTTTGTCAATGCAATTGAAGTGTTAGGTTATACAGATTCGACTTTTAGCCCCCTGAAAATTAGAATGACATTTGCTTTTTTTATTATACCATTTTACTATTTATTTTTTAAAAGACTCATTCGAAAAAAGAATAAACATAAAAATGAAATACTGCATTTTATACTACCAACTATTTTTGTTGCCTTCGATTTATTTGTACCAAATTATCCCATCAGTTATTATTGGTATTTAGTTTTTTCTGTTTATTATTTTATCTCCATTATTTTATTGGTAAAAGAATTATTCCAATTAAATAAACTAAGTATATTAGAAAAGAGAAACTACAAAACTATTCAGACTTGGGCCGTACTAATGACAACCATTAGCTTCTTATTAGTTGTTTATTCGAATTACTTTTTATTAAGCGATAAACAACCTAAAATAAATCTGAATGTATTCTACCGTATTTCTTCCTTATTATGGTTAGGGGCACTAATTTATATGTTCAGAAACCCGTCCATCATTTTTGGCGAACATTATTTATTGAAAAACATCCAAAAAGAAACACATCAAGATATTTTAATTTGGAGTGATAAACCAATAAAAGAAGTAGAAACTAAAGATAAACTATTATTTCATTCTATTGTTAGTACAATTGACAACATACTACTCAACATAAAAAAACTCCAGAAAAATATTTCTTTTATATCCGCTACAACTTTAACTGCAAAAACTATCGCACAAGAATTAAAACTACCCAAAAGTCACTTGGAGTTAGTATTCAAATATTATTGTCATTATTCTATCAATGATTTTGGCAATTTAGTTAAGATAATTTATGCCTTACAATTGATAAACGAAGGCTATCTTAAAGATTATACCGTAGAATCTTTAGGAGAAAAGTGTTTGTTTAATTCCCGCTTTACTTTTTCAAAAAATTTTAAAAAATTCATCGGAGTTTCAGTAAGTGATTATACAAAGGAAGTGTATCATTAAATTGTAGTTTTAAAATACTAGTGTTGGTTTGAAACTCTGATAGTAATGTAATTTTGAGTTTTTTTATGTACTCAAATAAGTCTATAAATCTTCCTTTTTCATCAACTAAAGATTCGAACATTTAGCCTACCTATGTTATCTACTAAAAAAATCTCAAGATTGCTCTTGAGGTTTTTTACGTAACTAAAACAAGTCAATCTAATTCAATAGCAGTATCATTTTTAGTATAACAGTAATATATTTTATTTAATGTTTGCATTTTGTACATCAAGCAAAAGGGTATCATATTGTTCCGACACATCATCTACCAAGTCTTCAATTTTAGACTGTAATTCATCTGTGTAGGATCTGGCTTTAGAAACAATTCTTTTTCTCGTTTTGATTCCTTTTGCAGGAGCAAATAAAATTCCCGCTAACGCTCCAACTGCAACTCCCGCCAATACTCCTAATACTACTTTGTTTGATTCCATGATTTGATTTTTAATTGTTATAAATACTAAACTTTTTTTCCTTGAATAATGCGCAATAAAATTGCAATAACGGCGATAACTAACAGTGCGTGAATCAAGCCTCCAACGCCATACGCAAAAAAAACAATCGACCAAAAAATTAACAATTCAAGTGCTAATGAATATAAAATATTTCCCATGATTATTTTGTTTAACGCCGATTTAGAATAGGGAAATTAAACCCATTTTTAAAAAATAAAAAGCATTCTCGACGTAAGTATTATTATATCCGATAATATTCAAAAAAGATGCTTTTAAAACAGGAACTTATTAGTTCTTAATTAGTATTTTTGGCAAAACATCCCGTTACAATTTGAAAAATAGTTATTCGTATCAAATCTATTCTAGCGCTAGTCAACTTCCTGAAAATTGGAACGAATTAGCCGTTGCTACGATTTTTTTATCAAAAGAATATCTTGCTATACTTGAAAAATCAGCTCCTGTCAATATGAGCTGTCATTTTATTGGGCTATTTGAAAAAGAAACTTTAGTTGGGATAGCGGTATCCCAATTTTTGGATTTAAACCAATTAGACTCTTTTGGAGAACGCGATCAATGCATCAAATCATTGATACGTAATGTTGTATTTAAAAATTTCTGTTCTCATATATTATTAATTGGCAACAATACCTTAACAGGTCAAAATGCTTTTGTAATTTCAGAAAATTCCAATCCAACTGAAGTAGTAAAAACACTCCAAAAAGCAGTTTTAGCGCTCAAAGCAATTTTCAAGGCAAAAGGCAAAAAAGTACACATGTGCGGGCTAAAAGATTTTTGCGAGGAGGAACTAAACTCATTAGAAATTCCTGAATTCAAACCCTATTTGCAGTTTTCTACCCAACCCAATATGATTTTCACTGTACGAGACCATTGGAAAACAGAAGAAGATTATGTAGCAGCTTTGTCCAAAAAATACCGAGATCAATACAAACGCGCCAGAAAAAAAGCAACGGGACTAGTCAAAAAACAATTGTCTTTAGAGGAAATTAAATCCCAAGAAGAAGTGATTTATGATTTGTATTACCATGTAGCCAAAAGTGCGCCGTTCAATACGTTCTTCTTACCTAAAAATCACTTTGCCGTTTTTAAAGAACAACTTCAAGAAAACTTTTTATTTTACGGCTATTTTGAAAATGACAAACTAATTGGCTTCAATACCTTAATCAAAAACGGAAGTGATTTAGACACTTACTTCTTAGGGTATGACGATAGCGTTCAAAGAGAGAAAATGTTGTATTTGAACATGCTATACGACATGATTGGCTATGCCATCAAAGAACAATTTAAGACGGTTATTTTTGCCCGAACTGCCTTAGAAATTAAAAGTTCGGTAGGCGCAACACCTCTAAAAATGTTCGGTTTAATGCGCCACGACAATACATTCATCAATAGTCGTTTGGATTTCTTTTTTCGCTATTTAGAACCCGAAACGATTTGGAAAGAGCGACACCCTTTTCAGGATTAAATTTTGCTTTACCACAAAGACGCTAAGGCGCTAAGAAATAAATTGAATTACAAATTATCAATCTCTTCTTGTACGATTTCCCAATCCAAAAGCAACTGTTCTAAGTCGGCTTTCTTTTTGTTGTATGCCGTAAAGAAAGAAGCATCTTCAATATGTTTGTCGTAATTTGACGCTAGCATTTTATCGTCATGCTGAATGTCTTTTTCCAATTGTTGGATTTGACTTTCAATCTTACTTAACTTATTTTGCAGGGCTTTCCCTTTTTTCTGGTCTTCGTAGGATACTTTTTTGTTTTCTTTAGGGGCTTCTTTTTTAGCAATGTCTTTTTTCTCGACTTCACGCATGTTTTCTAAATTGCGCTGCTCTAAGAAGAAATTAATATCTCCTAAATATTCTTTTATTTTTTGGTCTTTGAATTCGTACACAATATTCGACATTCCTTGCAAGAAATCCCTGTCGTGAGAAACCAATAACAAGGTGCCTCCAAATTTTTGCAAAGCCGCTTTCAACACATTCTTCGATTTAATATCCAAGTGGTTCGTTGGCTCATCCATCAACAACACATTGATCGGTTGCAACAACAATTTACACAAGGCCAAACGGTTTCTTTCGCCTCCAGAAAGTACTTTTACCTTCTTTTCGACATCATCACCACGAAACAAGAAAGAACCTAACATATCGCGTACTTTAGAGCGATTGGTGTCCATAGCGGCATCTTCCATAGTCTGAAGCAAAGTAATTTCTCCATCCAAATATTCCGCTTGGTTTTGGGCAAAATAACCCAACTGTACATTATGTCCCAATTTAATTGACCCCTCGTATTCAAACTCGTTTACAATCGCTTTGATGAAAGTCGATTTTCCTTGACCATTTTGCCCAACAAAGGCAATTTTACTTCCACGTTCTACGAGTAAATTGATGTCTTTTAAGATGGTTTTGTCTCCGTAATTTTTGGTTACATTCTCCGCCTCTACTACTACTCTACCTGGCTCTTTTGATACTGGAAAAGAAATATTCATCACTGAATTATCGTCTTCGTCCACCTCAATGCGTTCTACTTTATCTAATTTTTTGATTAACGATTGCGCCATCGAAGCTTTGGATGCTTTGGCACGGAACTTCTCAATTAGCTTTTCCGTTTCTTCAATTTTTTTAGCTTGATTTTTTTGGGTAGCCAATTGCTTTTCGCGAATTTCATGACGCAATTCTAAATACTGCGAATACGGTTTATTGAAATCATATGCTTTTCCAAGCGAAATTTCGATAGTTCTATTGGTCACATTATCTAAAAACATCTTATCGTGAGAAACGATCACCACAACTCCAGGAAAATTGCGTAAAAATCCTTCCAACCAAATGATACTCTCTATATCCAAGTGGTTCGTTGGCTCATCCAGCAACAAAATATCATTGGATTGCAATAATAATTTAGCCAACTCAATACGCATACGCCAACCTCCTGAGAAAGTCTCGGTTTGATTATTAAAAACCTCTCTTTTAAAACCCAATCCCAACAGAATTTTTTCGGTATCGCCCACATAATTGTAACCCCCTAATAATTCAAATCGGTGCGTATAATCAGATAAATCTTCAATAATTTGGGAGTATTCTTCACTTTCATAATCGGTTCGGGTAACCAATTGATGATTGATTTCTTCTAGCTTTTTTTCGACAATTTTAATTTCGGTAAACGCTTCATACGCTTCTTCCAAAACCGTTCTTCCTTGTTCAAAATCGATGTCTTGACGAAGAAAACCCATTTTAATTTCTTTCTCTTGGGCAATACTTCCCGAATCTGGAGCAAAATCACGTGCTAAAATTTTTAGCATGGTCGATTTTCCAGCACCATTTTTACCGACAAGACCTACTCGGTCTCCGGCACCAAGGCGAAAAGTAACTTCTTCAAATAAATAAGAACCTCCGAATGAAACGGATAAATTGTGTATATTAAGCATAGTTTGTGACTAATGTTACATTGGTACTTTTAAAAAAATGTACCTTTGTTAAAAATTTTTGCAAATGTTAAAAAAAGGATCCAAACTAAATAGTATTTTAACAGGAAGTTGTCCTAAATGTCAAAATGAAAGCATGTATGTGGATAAAAATCCGCTACATCTTGGAAATGTGCTGAAAATGAATGAAAATTGCAGCCATTGTGGTTTGAAATATCAAATAGAACCTTCTTTCTTTTATGGCGCTATGTATGTGAGTTACGGTTTGAATGTAGCAGTGGGTGTAGCAGCATTTATTATTGCTCACGTTTTTGTAGGTCTCAATTTAGTGAATTCTTTTATTGCCATAATAGGAACACTTGTTGTTTCTTTCCCATTTGTTTTACGTTGGGCGAGAAATATCTACATCAATATGTTTATTTCGTATGACCCGAATGCATCTAAAAAGTAACCTTTTTACTTTTTTCATTGGTAAATCGTTGAATATCAATATCCTTATGCAAAGGGATTTGATTTTCAACAGCATCGTATAAGGCTTTTGCCATGGCTGGCCCGAGCATCACTCCTCGGGTTCCTAAACCATTCAAGACATGAACCTGCTTGTGAATAGGATGGGTTCCAACCAAAGGTCTTCGGTCTCGAACCGTTGGACGTACACCGGCAAAATGAGTTATAATCTCAAAATCACAACCAATAATTTCTTGTATTCGTTCTACTAATTCAGCTTTTCCTTCTTCTGTAGGCAAATCGGTTTTGTCTTTCCAATTGTAAGTTGCTCCCACTTTAAACAAATCATTGCCTAAAGGCAAAATAAAGACGCTGGTGTTCACAATTACATCCAAATCTAAGTCGGGTGCTTTAATAATAAATAACTCGCCTTTGGTACCGTCTAGTGGCAATTGATTGAAATACGGATTGGCATGCAGCCCAAAACCTTCTGCAAAAATGATATGCTTGGCTTGAAGATCTTTATAACGAACACTATCTTCTTCAAAAACAATCGCAGTATAATCAAATGATTCTTGGCGAAACCAATGATTTTCTATTAAGTAATTTCTATACGATTCCAATAATGAAGCCGTGTCTACATAACCCGTATGTACTACTTCTCCATAACCAAAAGGCGCCGTAATACCTTTGTATTCTTTGAAATGCAATTGAGTAGATAAAAAAGGAGCTAACGCCGGTTTATCAGAAGCGGCAAACCAATTGTTTTGTTCTTCTATAGAAAAGAATTTTCTTAAAATGGGCATTTTATAATCCAATTGTTGCTCAATTCTAGGCTTCAATTGGGTATAAAATTCATTCATGATGACCAATTGAGCTTGCGCTCCCCAAACTTCGCTAAAACGCTTTAAAATAACAGGATTGTACAAACCTCCTGCAATCTTAGATGAGTTTTGCGAATCGTTGTCTACCACTACAATCGTTTTGTTGTGCTGCAACGCTTTTTCGGCAAAAGAAATACCAGCCAATCCACAACCTACAATTAAATAATCAATCATAACACCATTTTGAATACTACAAAGTAAGGACTTTAAAAGAAAAAACTCCTACCTTTTAGGTAAGAGTTCTCATTATTTTTAAAAGAATAAAATTCATTAATAATTCCACATATCTTGTTCGAAACTACGAATTTTATCTTTCACACGATCCGATTCTAACAACTGATTCTGTGCATTGTCTTTCATGTAATCTTTAATATCTCTATCTCCGTACACATTTTCCTCTTTATAAATCACACTATTGAAACGGCGCGAATTTAATATTTGGTCAAATGATATTGGCATAGACGAATTTTTCTCATTGAATGCTTTAGCACTATACAAAGTCTCTCTAGCATCTGGGAAGAATACCCAAAACAACTCAATAAAATCGGGATCTTCACTGTTCATAGTATATACGTCTGGCGTTACCGGACAAATTCCTAACAAACGGTATTTCAATTCGCTTTGACGTTTGTCAAAATACCATAATCCTTTGATTTTGTATTGCGTAACATCTTGCGAAGTCAAATCTTGTTGCACGATGTATTCTGGAGATATTTTTTGACCCGCATTTAATTGTTCTCTTCCTGCATCAGTAGTATCAATACGAGACAAAGAAGCATTAATATCTTTAAAAGATTTTTTAGTATTGAAATAACTATCGGTATAAACCTCTGTGATTTTTCCTTTTTTAATTCCTTTAATCAATACGTCATACAAAGAACGTCTTTCTGGACCTACATTAGCTGTATCAATGGGGAAATACAATGGAAAATTAATTTTTTCTCCCAAATCAATAATTTCCCAAGTCGTTCTGCTCATTAAAATGTCTCTATCATGTACATACCCGTATGCTAAGGGTTTGTCATTATCAGAGTTCAATTGAGCTGCTGACTTGATTCCAATTTGACTTGGCGTTTTTGCGTTAAGCAAATTCGATTGTCCAAAAGAGGCTACACCACAACTGATTGAAAAAACAGCTATTAAAAAACTTCTAACGTTCATCATGTTTGAATATATTGAGTAGTTTATTATTTCTACTTATTATTGTATTTCATAAATTACCGGAGCCGTTCTTGGCAACATATAACTTCCTGCACCTACCAATTTAGTTTTAATTTCAGAAATAGTTACTTGATCTCCTCTTCCTGCTTTAGCCAAAACTGCTTTACATTGTGCATTCAATTTATTTCCTGGAACCACTACAGTCGGTTGTCCTGTTACTTTAAAGTTAAATCCAACTACATCTAATCCTACTTCAAAGTCAAAATCAACTAATTTAGCCCCTACAGTAGAAATTTCTAAGCTTGATTTAGGCCCTTTAACTACACCCATTTCTCCTCTAATTGTTCCTACAGGACCTGGAATTCCTTTAATTCTGAAGACTTTTTTATCTGTCTTAGTTATCCCACTTGGTAAAGTAGCAACAACATTGATTACAGCCTCATTTCCTGCACCAGGATTCATCACATATTTACCAGGACCTACAGGCTTCAAACCAGGCCCAGTAGCCTTAACTTTATCTGCTGCAACCCCTGCAAAGGATACTGATATTGGATTAGCAACTCCTCTATACACCACATTCATTTTATCTGCAGACACCGTTGCTGAGTTTGGTTGAGGTATTACCACGTATTTACCTTCAAATGCCAATGGAATCGTTTCTCCGTCTTGAACGAAGGTAAACTTACCATTGATTTTTTGTTCTCCAACCGCTCCTGCAGTTAACGAAATAATTGCTTGACCATTTTCTAATTTACCAGGACCTTGAAATGAAGTTGGTTTAGTATTGGCATCATATTTACCTAATACTACTTTACCTGTTACTTTTTCTCCTTGGTAATACGCATTTTTATCCAATACTACCAAAGCAGTAAAATTTTTCATAGAAGAGGCTTCAACAGCTGCTTTTCCTAATAAAATACTATAAATATCCGCCTCTGCTTTCTTCACATCATTTTGAAATGAAGTAATCTTAGTTAACGAAGCAATTGCTGGGAAACCTTTGAAATGGTAGTCTAAATATTTTTTAGTTACGCCTTCACCATCCACTACATCAGCAGTAGAGAATTTTGTTCCAATCTCAGCTAAAACACCTTTCAGTTTACTATTGTTTCCAACGGCAGCTTTCATGTCGGCCAGATATTTAGAAAAAGCAGATACTATATCATTACCTTTTGCTGAATATCCGTCTCCTTCAAACCAACCTTCGTCAATAGCAGCTCCTTTATCCATAGCTTCATAAGGTAACTTGCCTGTTTCCTCATCTACTTCTACACCTTCAGTTGCATCTGATTTTAAAGTACCTAAATATTCGTAGAATTCTTTAGAAATACTCGCTACTTTTTTCGCATCGGCTGCTGCTTGAATAAAGTGCGCATCTTCACCTGCTTTTTTATCTAACGCTTGCAACATACTAGCGTTCATTGACTCTGCGCTTACATTTGCAGCATCAAATTTTTCATTCATCAATCCAAAAGCAGATAATACTTCTTTGGACATATTTAAAGCTAACATTGCGATGAAAACCAGATACATAAGGTTTACCATCTTCTGTCTAGGACTTAATTTTCCTCCTGCCATTTTATTTTAAATAATTAGTTAGTAAAGTAATTTAGTTTAAAACTAATTATTATCCTTTGTTACTCATTGCAGAAAGCATTCCGCCATATACTGC
>JACCEA010518034.1_pt1 | contig 20544 bp, 15 predicted proteins | sample 7449851 | NCBI WGS metagenome assembly JACCEA01 (sample SAMN15323453, study PRJNA562643) | freshwater metagenome | isolation source: river surface water | place: USA:Blue River Watershed | collected 2017-08-18
TAGGTTTGAATGTTGTTCATATCTTTTGTGCAGAATATTTTGGTAGAATAATTTATAATTTTCAAAATTCAAATTCGTACTTTATTATTAGTGGTCTTAATTTATTAGGAATACTTCCATGCTAACATCTACAAAATTTAGCCATGAAAAGGAGAGATTTACAATCACACGAAAACATTAGTATTACATATACTATGTACAAACAACAATAACCTTCATTCACTCATTTCATCGCATTTCAATTTCTGATGTTCGGAAAAACCGTAACAATACTAATTGATTCTCTTTAGCAAATCTTTCAGGATTAATAGCCGCTGAGATTATCAATGCATCAACACATGAAGGGAACACTGACATTGATAAAGAAAATGCTGAATAAAATACAATAAAACATACAATTAAAAACAGTGGCCATGTTGAACCTTCTTTGCTATCCGCTGTCAATGCAAATGACACGGAACATATCGCTGCCATTGTAGTTATTAATGCTTGTACGGTATATGCCGTAAAATCTTCCAATGATGTTGCTAATGTCTCTGGATGATAGACTAGTTGATCCTCTACTGTACGTGTCAATGTACGACCATACACAGCAAGTAATGGCATAGATAATCGGTTATAATTATGTATTACACGACTACCACGACAACAACACAGACAACAACAACATAACCAACAATTCTCTCCACTATTATTACTATTCTCATTACTATTCGTATTGTAATAACTATTCAAACGATCCATATGACCATTACTACTATTATCACCAACACGATGTCTGGGACTATAGAACAACCTATCATGACTACTACCATGACTACTATTCATAGATATACTATCATCATTCGACATACCACCACAACACAGATAATCAAAATATGCCCATGGAATACAACAACAGAATACACTCGATTGTAATTGATTATGTCGTTGTTGCATAGTATATCGTATTTGTCTTAATATTCCTATTGTTGGTAGTAATAGTGAGGCTTTACTAATAGAACCAAAACTGGATGATAAAGAACATTGTATATAAAATATTAATTTACTGGTTAAACGATCTCGTTCATCACTATTAACCGGACGACTTAATGTCGATTGTGTACTCATTCCACTATTGTCATCACTATATTCATTTACACCACTATTACCCTCACTACTACTGCTAGATATATCGATATCATCTCGTACAAATAACCATAATGTACATCCACCTATTACAAACGACATCATATGATGAAAGAATTCGGTTATCCAATACAATGAGAATAACATGAGAATAGATGTTGGTAAGATATATAATGCATCAATCGTACTAATTAAGCCAGTAAAGAATGCTCCCCACCATAATAATACACATGTTTGGGCAAAGACGACAATAGCACAAAAGACGGATAAGGATGTACCATATGTGACAAACACTCTGGATACCATATCCATGACAGTAGCAGTGAAGGATAACGATGACTTGGCATGTTTATATCTGAATGAATCCCAGAATGCTGAGACTAAGACAATGATACCAATCAATGAATACATCGATCTCATGATTAATAATGTGTTTCCTAATAGTATCTTTAATATCAATGCAAAGGGGAGAGTATACATGAATAGGAGGGACTTATCTTCACTATTCAATTGATATACTGTTATCATGGCACCTAAAAACCCTCCTAATAAGGTGATAATCATGATAATTGATGCCCAACTACCAGCATGTTGATAATTAATTGATGAATGATGTAATGAAACCTTTTCTATGACGGAAAGTAAAATAATACCAAGAAAATGTGTAAGAAATGCGGCACCATATACCCAATCACGTGGTTCTGTAGGAATACGTGAGATTGCTGTAGGAAAATCATGTCGTATCATAGCATTGCGTGGATATCGACTACTATGTCGTGGTGAGGATGGAGTACTACTCGATATTCCGCCAAATGTTACCGATTTCTTTCCTCCAGCAGCATTGGAATTTGTGCCACTTGTATCGCTTTGGTGATCATTATGGTCAGCATCATGGATAACATGTATCGCCGAAAGAGGGATTGTAGTTGTTACATCACTCAATAAACGTTCCTCGTCATCAACTTCATCATAATCACGAAGTGATACTTTCGAGTATTCTGCCATCTTTGGGAGTCTCTTTTCAACTCTGCGACTGTTTCTACAGCACAAACTATTTCTGTGGCAAAACTCTCACAGACACAAATCAATACTTCTTGTCTCAAGGCACACTCAAAGCTTGAACCAGAGAAGGATATTAATTAACGAACAGATTTTTTTCTGTTGGGCGTGCAGAAAAATTCTTGCAACGTCGAGTGAGGACAGAATATCGATATTTTCCAATATCACATTATTCTATTTTTGCTATAGTACGCTACGAATTTAGAAATTTGAGTTTTTTATGACTGGTCCGTTTTACATCGTGTTTCAATTTTTTCCTTGTTCTTGACTTTTATCAACCATTCAACAAAAACATAAACAAACCATCTAATTGAAGAGTTGGAACCGAATAAGCTTCGACCATGTCATCTTCGAGATTGTCATTAGAATCGCAATATCTTCGCGAATGCAATCGCATTCTCGATACAGACCGAAATACAAAGAAGCGTGGCTTGCAGAAGATTCTAGAATCGTTGCCATGGGAGACCAAGAAAGTATCTGAAAAAGCAGAGTTGATCACCTTCATGCACACCCATGTTGTGAAAAATGTGCTTGTTTCAATGAGCGATTCGGTGGAGAAGTGTCGTGAGTTGTCATTGAAAATTTTGCAAAAATTTGCAGAGATTTGGGGTAAAACCGATGTTGTAACCCATGAGGATGTTGTGTTGTTAGCACAACGATTGTGTGAACGGGTTAATGATGTTCCATTTCCTGAAACAGCTGAAGAGTTGCGTTTGCTCACTTTGGAAGTGCTTGTAGAAGTTGTCAAGAAGGAAGTCAAGATCTACAAGAAGCTCACTTCTGGTAACTCGGAAGATGTTGCCACTGAAGCTGGTGAAGGAGATGCTGCTAACTCCCAAAACACATCAGAAGGCACTGAAGCTAATAATCAGGTGGGAGGATTGACGGTTAGTACTGGATTGGAAAGTATTCGCAATCATTTTGTGCAACGTATTTTGCTGACATTGTCGAAAACATTGAGTGATAGCTTCCCACAAGTGAAACGTATTTCTGCTGAATTAGTTTCCTTATTGTGCAAGAATTATCCTCATATCATGAAGTTTGAAGTGAAATTGGTTAGTAAGGGTTTGGTTACTAATGCTGGTCATCAACATTCCAAAACTAGACAGTTGTCTATTTCTGCATTAGGGAAATGTCTAACTGTTGTACCAACTTCTACATACCGTACATTATTACAACCCATTGTATCCACATCAGGAGCAACCAGTGTTGCAGCAGCCATGCAATCTGATACTTCCTCACATTCATCAATTTCACTGTTGACACTTTTTCAACGTATTTTATCTGATCGCACACCATTAGTCAAAATTGAACTTGCAAAAGTACTTGGACAAGTCATTGAATATCGTATTCAATTATCAATCAAACAACATATGCCATTGATTGATATGGATTTCGAATTGATTTCATTATTGGTGTTATTATCCAGTGAAGACGTTGAAGATGTTGCCAAAGCTGGTTATCAACAACTCGTCAAAGCATTATCCTCATGGAAACGTGAATTGGTTCCATTACTATCTGAAATGAAAGTCATGCCAGAAGATGAAATACATGTTGATAATGCTGAGATTGAAATGCGTAATGCTGAAGAAGCTGCAATCACCAATGTAGAAATGGGACCACAAGAAATGGAGGTTGAACCAATCGAAATCATTCCAATCGATGAAATTCAATTATTACATAATTTCTTTAATACTTATTTACAAGATATTTTTAATATTATCTTCGATGGTATTGATAATTGGACGATTGATTCAAAAATACGTTATCTTCGTGCTATGCAATGTTTTGTACGTTATGTCGCTATCCCTTCACCTTCTACTATGAATCCTTCTCATATTGGACCAATAGAAGGATGTAATTTAGAAGGTATTTCATTGGTATTATTACTTGGTTTAGCGACACAAATCCGTGAAGATGATCACAATGTACGTATAGCAGTAGAAAATACTGTCAGTACTATAGGTGAAGTAGTATCTATCAATCATCTATTAGAAGTGATATTACCACGTGTATTGGGTGAGATATCGGGTAGTGATACCGCACAACAACGTACCAGTATGATACGTGTGTTGACACACATATGGAAAGGTTCAAAGACAGTGTTAGAGAATGCATTGAATAAAAAGGATTCACTAGCGGAAGATACTTCACGCAATGCATTGCTACTACTATCAACCTATCAATCTGCCATTGAATTAACTTCACAAGCAACTATCCATCCCGGTCTATTAGCCTATAGGGATACTATTATGCGTGAAGCCCTAGTGTTGTTATGCCGTGCGTTAGTTAACACATGTCCATATTTCTTAACTCGTTCACCATTATTACAACAGAATCTCTGTCTGATGTATCTACATCTATTAGGACGTGTTACTACAGATAGTGGTAATGACAATATTCCAGATATTGCTAGAAAAGACTTTGAAAAACTAGCAGAGAAATGTGCCTTAATTAAGACGAATAACACTTCCACTATTACTACTACCTCTACTAGTAAAGAACAAGTAATAGCATTATTAACACCGTATTTCATACCATTGTTAGCACAGTTATTATTCTCATCTAGTAATATATCTGCTAGTATAACCGCTAATGGTAACTATCACATATACGATGATACCAGACTGTTATATCGGTTAAAAGATGGTTATTTACCACCATGGGATACTAAGACTGCTGCTGCTACTGCTATAGCGACTAATAGTAGTAGTTCCATTGAACCACAAACTGCTAATCGTATAGCATTTGAAGTATTATTACGTGAATGTCCATATTCTGCATGGAAGTATTGGTCAATCGTATTACCTATACTACAAGCATTCTGTAAACCACGTCCACCACCATCAGAAGGTACTGCAGAATATAATATGAAACAATATGCTGCAGTACGTGGTGAAGAAGAAGTTACTGCAATCTATGAACAAAGTGATATTGATATAAGATTATCATTCTTAGCATTATTAGAAGGTATAATACGTGATGCATCAAATAATTGGGAAATATCATGTAATTTAAGTGAATCCTCAGAATATATTATTAAAGAGATTTTATTACCTAATTTAATATGGCGTGTTGGACGTGTTGAAGCGACGATACGTAAAGTTGCCTTAGCTTGTACATATGCTATCTTAAAAGCTGGTGCAGTAAAGACTGAATCGTTATTTAAGATTGCTACTGATATTGTACCAGTATTAGTGAGTCATCTTGATGATATGGAATCAACACCACGTTTAATGGCATGTTTAGGATTAGCTGTTATATTTGAAAGATTAAGAACATTTTTTTCTGATCAATCAATACGTGAAATGTATCCTAAGATTATAGCACGTTTAGATGATTCGAATGATGATGTGCGTATAGCTGTATGTACAACATTACAAAAGTTTTTTGTATGTGGAACATCCAAACATTGTTATACAGGTACATTAATTGATTATATGTTAGATCAATTGTTTATTCATTTAGATGATCCTAATCCTACGATACAAGACGCTGTATTTGCTGCTATATGTGTTGCTGCTAATGAGATTGATCGACCATTGGTATTAAAGAAGGCTGAGAATAATCGTTTATCACATCGTTCTCCGGTATTATGTGATAAATTGATTGTTGAAGTGCAAGGATTTGAGATTTTGGAAAATTAGAACATGATGATGATGAATGGATGTAGTTGTAGAGGGAGAAGTTCTTTGTTATAGTGTAAATAGAAAGTTGAATCGTCAAACACATGAATAGTTTTCCATTTTTTATTTGTCATATTTACAAGTTCCTAACTTGTATCATACTATATGTTTCAAACTATAAACTTAGTTTCGTGTGGCGCTTCTATCCTTTCATCTACATATGTCCGCATAGTTTTAAATATTAATCACCTTCTAATGTTGGGCACATGGCATCCTTTGTGAGATGAATATCCCTCATAAATGGTTTGCATGTTATCATCGTTAAGTATTGCATCTTAGTACGTTAATTCACATTAATACTGGCTGAATTCCGAACATATGAATTAGCGCTTGACAATATGAGTATTGCTAACAGTTGGCAAAGGTGATGAATTAGTTCTGCTATATTTGACAAATATCTCAGAGCATTGACTGTCAATACAAAAACCAACTTATACCTAATGATTATAGTTATCATTTTAGGCCTTGCACAATACCAAAAGCTATCTATAAACAAGAATACAATTTCTAATATAGGACTCTATCTACACAGTTCACACTATACAAAAACTCTAGCACTAATTATTCAATTTCAATCTTCATCTGATCCCGATACCTCTTCTTCATCTTCTTCGCTATTCTTTGGATCATTGGTCTTTTGCATAATAAAAATTGTTGCTTCACCCCAACTCATTTTGTACATTTCGAATTCCAATATAGCAAAATCAGTAGACGGTAATCGCTTGGTGAGAGTAATCATGAATGAACCTTTCTTCATTCCTCCTATAAGTTGATCGAGAGATTTCATCAATCAATATTGATACGGTAACCAATAAGAAATATATACTCACTTGCAAGCCTGCCGATCTTTGTCATGACTACTTCATCAAAACAAGTTGAATTAATAAATACAACATCACCATCACGCCAATCCTTTGTTCGCATCTTCAAGAAGTCTCCGTGAATAAATTGACAATCTATGAACCAAATTAATATTATATTATTCAGACTCTTTTACATGGAAACCAACTCACGAGTGTCGTTTTCTCTGCCAATTAATCTCGCTTTTCCTCTGGTATTGTATGCATTCAGTGCATCGAGTGAAAGTGTATATAATCCTTCTAAACATTCGATGCCATAACACACATCGAAATTGTGCAAAACAGCAGCACCGATGACACCCTTGCCAGTTCCTGATCCAAGATCATAGAAAATACCACCACGTGATTGTAAGAATCCCGCTGGGCCACTGGTACCTTGGAATGGTCTGCCATAAACTTTCTTTATCTTCTCAAATATAACTCCCAAAGTTTCAAATGTGATCTCTCCATACACAAGATTAGGATCTTTAAGTTGCAGTTCTTCTCTTTCTTTTTTTGACACAGCCTTTCCAAGGGTTGCAGGAAAGCTCTGCATCAAAGAGTCAAAGACATCTTTACTTGACAGAACGGAGACCATGTCAAGCTTTGCCAACATCGTCGCAGCCAGCTCCTCTTCCTCATCCAACTTCTTTGCCTCCACTTCAAATGGCAAAGGTGCAATAGTTGTGACCGCTTTTGATGACATATCTTAGAATAATTACTAATACGACGATAATAAAAGGATTTTTGCGATATAAAAATTTGTATTTGCAAAATTCTTTGAAAAAAAAATAAAGAAAGCAACTGAGCCGTTTCTGTTCGAAACCTCAAACTCCCAAATAGCTAGATAACTGAAATTATAGATTTAACTCTACTTTGTCATGTAATTTGAAAATTTCCTGACTCTGCCACATAGGCGCATCAAGGATCTTCTGCTAAAATAAGTGTTGGTGGCAACGATGGTGGATGAAAGACATTGTTGCCTCGATGCCATCATAAATAAATAGTATAATAACCTTTCTCTGTACTATACTCTGATCTCCAGCTTTCAGATTTGATGTGTTGGACTAGGTAATGACTATATAAGTAGTTAATACCCAAGCTATAAAGCCACCAGCCCTCCTATCTGTCTATATACAGTTCGTGTTAGTCTTTACCAATACCATCCTATAAACCATGAAAATCACCAGAACGAGACAATATTTTAACGCTGTTCGCCATGTTGGAACTCGTCTAAGCTTATTCAGTCCCGTTCGCCAATCTCGTATGGTTGTTTTGCCAACTTCAACTAGGTTCTCTACCATGTCACAATCATCTCCACCATCATCTTTTTCATCACAATCTTACGATGGTAACAGTTCATTTTCTTCATCTACCATGAAATATGATCTAGAGTTGCTTTATGATTCCGAATGCCCATTGTGCCAATCAGAAATTAATTTCTTGAAGAAACGTGATATTACTAATCGTATTCGCTTCACAGATATTGCTTCCTCAGATTATAATGCACATGAACACGGAGGGGTCGACTATGAAGCTGGTATGCGTAGATTAACGGCGATATTACCACCACCAGAAAATCGAGTCGTGACGGGGATGGAAGTGATCCGAAGACTCTATCAAGCGGTTGGATTGGGTTGGTTATTTGCTGTTTCTGAGTTGCCTGTCGTGGGTACAGCCTTTGATAAAGCTTATGATGTTTGGGCAAGATATCGATTGCCATTAACTGGTCGCGGACCATTGGAAAATGCTTTAGCACTTCATGCTTCAAAACAAAAGATGTTGAGAGCGGATCGATCTGGTGGACGTGTTTGCAGTGACAATGGACAGTGTGAGATCTTTCCTGGAAATCACAAGCAATAATTCATCAATTTTTATGAGTTTGTGCAATACGATGTTCTTGTTTATGATATAATGTTTGTTATGTGATAGATGGTTGATTGTTAGTGGTATGGTTAAGTAGATTAGTATTGTATGGAGATTTGGTTGTTATGATAACTATTATTAATTGTTTCGTATCAAACAATCGCAAGATCTGTTATTTTTATCAATGAAACTATCCGTATTGAGTAGTAATACGCGATTTTAAAAGCTCGTTTTCGACTGCAACAGTCACATTCCAACTCCCAAGTGCTGAGGCAAAATCCATTCCAAGGATGGCGAGAAGAGAAATTAATTTGGAGAAATATTAAACAATATGGTGTCACTATTGTGCACAGATCTAGGACATAGTTCGTTTTTCTAAGGGACCCTTATTACAATAAGCATATTATTCCAATAACAATCCTTTATTAACTTACATAGAATATATAATTTAATGGAATATGGCACTCAAGAGAGCAATTTTAAATCTATAATTCAACTCCACGAATTGAGCAAGAATATTCAGTGGATGATGATTTTAACATGTCAGAATCTCTGGAAGCAAAAATAAAAAGTAGATGCTGACACTGCTGTTATTATACAACGATCAAAATTGCCCCCAATACGAGATAAAATACTTATAAGTAAACAATATCCTGTTTGACGATAAAACCATCACAGTACTATCGCTACACCTGAGACTGTTATTTATTTAGTCTAGTACTTTTCTTGGCCGGCATAGACAAAAGGAATTTCTAAAAGAGTAAGAGACTAACCTCAGATTATCTTTATCAACGAATTAGTACAAATTAAGGCATATTGCTTTGTTGGCAAAATCAACTTGGCGCAAAGCATGAAACAAAATTGCTCGCAACAACAATTCTCAATACAACTCAAAACTTAACAATGAACTGTTTGGACGTATGCATCGGCACAACGACATGTCATCTGAGATAATTCCCCAATCTATGTTGGAACTTATCACATTGAACACATGCTTTGTGTCATGTCATTTTGGGACGACTTACCATCTTATGTACAACAATAAATAAACATACATGAACCCGATATGAACGAATACACAGAGAAGAATTAAGCAGACATTTCATTTTTATTGAGTTATGATATGCATACATACAAAAATATACTATTTACAATAAACGACGTGGTGATTGTAACACCACATGCAAATTAGGGTGGAGAATGGTTATTGCTTTACGACAATCCGCCTCAACACAATGAATACAAAAAATACATAAAGCAAACGTGGATATTACCAGCTAGGGTATAAAACACTTGCAACAACACATTAGTTAATAAATAATATAAATTGTACAACTATACTGACGAGTGGTTTAGGCTCACCAGATTATCAGTCGTTCAAATCCATCCAGAAGAAATGAAAAACAAATGTGACCAAGTTTGCCACAAAATCAAGTCAATCAATCATACAGAATAAGCGGTTCATACATAACAATGATTATCACAAGAAATACAAAAATAAACCATGAAAAAATTTCGTTATTTTCATAGACCCATAAACAAACAAGTCGGACTTAGATTCACCAGAAAACTCGACAACAAAGCAAAGTAGAATACATCCATCATGTGAGCGTCAAATGCTAACGATAATGACCATTGTGTAACTCTTCACCACGATAACTAAAGTCCGCTTGATGATCACCAGAATTAATTCTTGGGAAAAACAATTCACTTGGCAAATTAGTAGCAGTCGTATCTCGATACAAATAATTCATAGAACTATCTGGTGAAAATGGTGGGGATAATGTGGAATTGTCATTATCTTGACTATACTGTCGGCCATCGTCTACTCCTCCACGTCCTCGTTGGCTAATATCTTGACTACCTCCACCCATAATGATTCGCATCGCATCATTTTGACTCGCACTGAATCGGCTCACTGCGCTATTACCATAGATTTCATCATAGTCATAGCTATCCGGATCAGGGCCCTGATTGTAATATGGTGAAGCATGATGAACATATTGTGATGAAGGAGTTGGTTCTTCCATTGTGGATCTTTGAGCAGAATTTGGGTGCTTTGGGGGCTGGTATTGATTATCTCCTGGTCGTTGCTGACTCAATCGCAAACTTGCACCTTGACTCTGATGACTGAATCGATTCGAACTGCTGTCTCTCGTACTCATAGTTCCTTCACTAGTACGTACAACATTATGTCCCGTTCCAGGAACTACAGTTACGGCATAATACTCGTCTGTGTGATCACTGCCTTCACCGTGTTGAGGGGTTCTAACATTTGCAAGATGTCGCGCAACTTCTGGATCTGAATGTAATGCATTGACGGTATCAGACTCACCATCATCGCTCAAATGTGATAAGAAACGAGACTTCAACAAGGCGTTCTTGCCTTTACCATTCGTAGAGTCATCATATTCAGTACTTGTATTATGATTGTAGATGTAATCCAATGAGGTACGAGAAGTGTTTTGATTGCCGTCTATCATGGGACTTTGACCTTGTGAGCTTTCCAAACTGTCCATCATTCTTCCCGTTGAAAATTTTTGCTTCCTTCGAGCAGATTGGGAACGCGACAAATAAAGCAATGCCAGTATTGGACCCCACAGTGGTATCCAAGCATAGCATGTCCTATGTAATTTTAAAAACATCGATTAGGTTCATGTATTCCGACATTCAGATAATCCAGCGACGTACCAATAGAAAATTACAGGTCCAGGAGTTTTGTCTGCACTATCTGCATAACCGAGCGCATAATTCAGGATCAACATAATCATCTGCGAAAATTAATAATAACGTCGTAAATATTAGGTCCACAACATTTCCAAATGCAAAATTACCTCCAATAAAACACAAATCGTGCAAGTTGCCATAACAAGATTCAAATTGCGTAAAGCATTTCTAAATTCGGCGGTTCCATCAAAGTGATTCTCTTCCTCGGTAGGTCTTGGACGTAATATCGAAGCAAGTGTAGAGGAATGATTGCTGCTTTGATTTCCACTGGTAAAACCCATGGAAAGGTCGATATTTTTCTCGATATCTTGATCGTCTGCAACCGTCGCAGCACCAGGGGTTGCATTATTACCACCGTACGCAGTAGCAGCGGCGGTACTTTGCGACATACTCGGAGTACCCATCAATCCACGTCGTAGGAATGAGGTAGGAATCTTAATACGAGAGGACGGAGTAACTCCACCAGGTGCCGACTCGCTACCTGTCATATTATTTCCTGCGGCACCAGATATACGACCGTAAAGCTTCAGACCAGCATGAAGCATCAATCCTGTCAATAGAATTGACACTGAGATCTGGAAGAAAATTCCTGTCACATAAATGGGAGTACCCAAGTAAGCATTCAAATTATCCAATGTAAAACAAAAAGTAAAATTAATAAAAGAAATAGCAAAGTAAATCATATTAATGGTAATGAGGGAGTATTTACGCAAGAAGAAGTGAGCAAGATCATATTCATGAATATCATGAAGAACTGTAGCCCAATCAGAAATAGTAATAGATAGCGCAGCGAATAAACTTGCAGATTCAAATTTATGAAAAGCATAAGATGCCAAAGTATAATCACCAACAGCGACGAAGGAGATGTACATCGGCAAATCTACCAAGGTAGCCAAAACCAATAATAAATGGAAACAGAAACGCTTCCGAAATACCGGATGTGACCATGTTTCTGGCAGCTCCCATTGTTGATACCATCGGATTGATCGGTAAATGGTCTGGCAGATTAACAATATAAACATTCAATATTACATATTTACTGGGTAAGGTAATCACTTACAATTAATGTTAACAATGCCAGATTGGTCAAACCAATGGTACCAATTTCATAATAATTAGTCCCCATGATTTAACGTAGCATCTAAGAAGGACTGCAACTCTTCGTAAATAGAATCTGCTCCTCACCAAGGTTTATCAAGAATTGTTAGAAGTCGCTCTAACCTTCCACGATTTTCTCAAAAGGTTACAAATCAAACGGATTTGTGAGGGATTCGCGAACAGTACTGGGGTGAAGTTGGAGTTGCAAAAAGATTTAAAATGCTGTGTTCCTCGTGGTTCTTTGTTGAGATCCAGATTTTCCGCCGGTTTGTCCGATATTATGTGAGAATTCTTAGCATTGGCGAACTTATAGAGGGAGTAGCACACGAACACCCATTCTGTCACCGAACCGCCCCCGTGCAAACCGCCCTGCGCCTGCTGCTGCTGTCTTTTGCTGATTGGCCTTGCTGCTCCTGCTGTGCGGCGCGCGCTGCGCCTTCACCATCATATACCCTATAATACTATGCTCGTTGTTGCCATTCTCGATTCCTTCATTTGATCATTTGATCTGATCAGATCTCAGCATGTTGAATGATGGAAATCAATCGCACAGTAAAACTCACGAACGGGACTGATTTCCCTTTGTTTGGACGTAAGTAAATCCAACAGACGATGATTGAATGATGTCTAATGTCCGAATCATCTAGTGGGAACCTTTGAATTGCATGACGCAAATGAGTTGCGAGAAGCAATCCCATCCGCCATTAGAGCAGGATATCGTATGATAGATACCGCCCAGTGTTATCGTAATGAACGTACCATCGGTGAAGTTCTAGCGGATATTTATAAGGATGCTCAATTTGAGGGTATTTCTCGGAAAGACATATTTTTGGTATCTAAACTACATCCTGGCTGCAAAAGCTATGAAGAAACAAAGAAGCGAGTGAAGCAGACATTGGAAGATCTCCAAACAGACTATCTCGACTTATTTCTAATTCATTGGCCAGGAACTTCAAAAGTACAGAGCACGAGTGAACAGAATAAAAGCTTGCGTTATGAAAAATGGAGGGCAATTCAAGAGCTTTATCGTGAAGGGGTTTTGAAGGCTATCGGTGTCAGTAACTTTACCAAGTATCATTTGGAAGAATTTGAAGCTTATTCAAAACTGTCTGATGGGGCATTTGTAATGCCTATGGTAAATCAAATTGAAATTCATCCTGCCTGGCATCCAATTGAAGATATCCGATGGTGTCAAGACCATGGTATAGCTGTTCAAGCATATTCATCATTAGGTCGTGCGGATTTGTTGCAAGCAAATAGTGATTTCCTTAAGAAATATGAGTTCCTTTTATCTATTGCTGCCAAGCATCATTATTCCATACCATCCGACCAATCTCCTGTGGAGCAAGTATCATCTTTGCAGCAAATTTTCCTTAGATGGGCTTGGCAGCATGGGTATGGGATAATTCCAAAATCGAGACATTCAAGTCGAGTTTTGCAGAACGCACAAGCCATAAACTATTTGCACTTATTGGCTGACGATATGGATCAGATAGATAAAATTTCATTACCGAATTCAGATAGCGATGGGTTGCTTCACAAAACATGTTGGGATCCGCGCGTTGTGCTGTAGAAGTCTGGGTTTGAGCGTTGAATCGGTCATGTTTATACAGTAGTTAGCATATAATGTCGATGTTTCATCTAATATGCATTTAAAAATCAAAATACGGTCAACCATACAAAATAAAAATTCTTGAAAACAAAATAAATGATACACATCCATGTAACATACATGACGGAAGAGAAAGAAGGTATCAATCCAAAGCATTCTAAATCTCAAATAATCTGACAGAGTATCATGGCTTTGTCTGTTTTATTTTCGCTTCAATTTTCTGCAGAGTACCTCTGAAATTCTGTAGCCCATCACGTTCTCTCGATTCATTCACATAAAACATATACATCCATAATAATAACAAGCTCATGAAGGCGAATCCAGAGATTAGTGACACCACTATCCCTGTTGCCATATCGCAAATGATGAAAGCACCAAGAGCACAGCCAGCGAACAAGCACATTGATCCAAGTACAGCTAATCCTTCTGGGATAACATGATAAACATATTTCCATTTTATCAGGAACCATATCCGATTGAAATCTGACTCCATTAACGTAAAGTGAACATTCAGAACGGTGAGTATGATTACCGTAGAAATCTCAGTAATCGCTGCCAATGACCAAATGACATAATAAGCTCTAGCTAATTTCTGCATTTGATGAGCTGAAATAGGATTCAGTCGATCATCTGCTCCTGGTGCAGAGAACATGCTGGCTTGATCGATAGGACTAACCATAATTGAAACAGCGATGGCACCAATCAAAGCAGCCACAATACATAAATTTTGCCAATATGCTTTAAGTGAATCATAAAATCCATCTTTTCCATCAAGTAAGCATTGAACAAGATCTTTTACCATATCAACATGATTTTTTTCAGGATTTGCTATAATTGTATCATACAATAATTTGTTCATTTGCTCTGTATTCTGTTGTAAGTAAACTTCACGAGTGTATTCCAGAAGCTTTGTGTAATATTTTTCATCATTTACATCCAACATGAAATCGTCTCTAGTTTTTGAAGATGCTGTTGTTGTTGTAGTGGTGGTAATACTGTTACCAGTGTTAGGGTCGGAAATTGTTGTTGACATCTTGGATGATACGTTGGTTTAGTCACACAAGATATTTCACACTCACAACTGCAGTATGACGTCCCATATAAGTACACTTTATCGTTCAATAGTCATGAAAAGAAGCATTCTAAGATTTCAACGATTCTTCGTTTGATTCTGCATCGTCGTGTGACACGATGCTTTTGGTTTTGCTTGATGATTTTATTAACTGCCGCTCTGCCTAACTGCGACCTCTGCTGCTGCCGGTTTGCTGTAGCTGCTGTGTGTTGTCGCCTCTCTCTATCTAACTTCTTGCGTCGCTACTGATCCAGGTTTATCGATCGGTTGTGCTGTGTCCTCCTATTGGGCCAAATAATTATCTTACCGCTTGATGATTTCTAAGCAATTCACAATTTGGCGCCTTATAATTCGGGATTAGCTATAAGACGATGAAATTGCTCACTGTCATTTGACACTAGTTAAAGAAATGGATTACTGGAAAAACATGTCAGGCGTTTTTGGCAAGGATATGGGATACTTTCCTAGCTCGTAGCTGCTCCTAGCCTGATTGTAAGAGGTTCCGTATCTCTTATTTTAATTCAAGTTATATTGAGAGATGGGAAGAGAGAGAAGAAAATCATTTTTTAAAAACATTGCTATCTTCGCAACTTTAATCATGACTAACTATTACTTGCCATGGGCACTTTTGCTGCCATTTCTTGCTGGAGCACTATTGTGGGAGCGACTTATCAAGAAAAACGCGCCAGCTGCAGCAGCACTTGCCGAAGAAGGTTTGCAACCACCTGCCAACGAATTGAATGTTGGGCAAGAAGTGCAGATTGTTGATCCTCCAGTGGAACCACCAAGTTCCAGGATTGAACGCTTGCTGAGAAGAGAATACATACTTCGTTTGCTGGATGTCCTCGCAAATGATGTGTCTGCATTGGAACTGTTCCCGGCCGAATGTGAACTGTTGTTACAATCTTTGCAAAATTTATGCTTATTCAATTGTAACGGACATTATAATGTGAGATCCACAGTCACAGCCATGATGGAAACAAGATCGTTAGAGCTAGTAAAGAAAACGCTGTTCATGTTGATGGCTTCCGAAAAAATCAATTTGATTGGCAATAATTCCAATGACCCTCAAACAGGTTAGATCATCATATTTAGTGTTTCTACACATTATAATCTAATTTGTTCGATTTCAATAGTTGTTGCATTTTCTAGCCAAGATATCTTCGAAAGGCGTCAAGAATTTTATCAACATGATTTAAATGAATTATCAATAATGGTAGAAATCATGTTGGAAGCTCGTGATTACTATCTACCACTTGAAATTATTTATGATTCCATCGACCATCGAATCTATGACCTGTCAGAGAGAATGTCGAAGCAATTTTCCAGTTTAATGGAGCCAATTCAGAGACGATTACAAGATATTGAAAACCTAGTATTAAGGGATGGATGGACTAATCACGATGAAAATGATGAAGCTGTGCATGTTCAATTAAACGATCTTCGCAGTAAATATGAGGAGATGAAGAGACGCCATGCTTCCTTTAAGATAATTGCTGAACAAAAGAGACGAGAGAATCATATTATTCGCGCTGTAACCTTACTCGGGTGTTTAAATGATCCTGTTGATCAACAATTAGGATTGGGACCTACTGAAAGATTGCAAGAAGTACTTCAATTAGCAAAGGAAGGATATTTCAATGAATCTTCTATAATTCTAAATTCTTTGCATGGTTCAACTGAAGCTTACCGTACTACAGCTATGGTTGCTAGTCTTTCAGAAGGTGTGGTTGATCTTCGTGACACTGATCTATCCCAAGTTGACTTTGAGCGAGTGGATTTTACTGGTACTCGTACCAAATTATCACCAAGACAAGAAGCTGATTTCCTGACACCTTCGAATCGTATGCAACGCTATCGTCTAATGTATGACTATGCGAGAACTGGAAATATTGAAGACTTCGATCGATTAATTTCACAATGTTCACTGGACATCAATTGTTGTGATGATCGCGGAAGTACAGCCTTGATGCATACTTGCGTGTTGAAACATTTCGACATGATGCGTCACATGATGCAAAAGTATAATGCAAGAATTGATATCAAAACTCCTAAAGGTTGGGATATTGTGTCAGTTTTGTGTAGCAATGTCCGTAATCATTCCACCGAAGATGCTAGTGTCTACCGTAATATGATTGACTACTTTGTCCAACAGCACAGTGTTGAGTTGACACTTCACAATATTGTTCGCCTCGCAGACAGTCATAGATTGGAGCAGTATCTTCGAGGCGTGCAAACAGAACTCAACAACCGTAATATGACTATAGCAGAGCGTCGTGATGCATTTCATACAATTCTGACGAGTCGTTGCCTAGCAAGTAGAGACACCGTAGCTGATATTGCTGCTGTGAATAACGATGTGGCAAGTTTGACTATTTTGAATGAATTTCTGTTTCCTTGGAGTCTTGAAACAGGTGGGCGATACCCTCATCCTTTGTGGACGGCTTGCAATAAAGGAAGTGAAGGTGCGGCATTATTTATTGCAAGATTGGCACCCCAACTTCTTGCAATACCTTATGGATCCACTACTCCTCTGAAAACTGCCGTCAAGTCCGGTCATATTGCACTTGCAAAATTATTGAGAGAAACTTTCCGAAATGAAACAAATCATCAAATGGAAATTGAATTTGCTGTTGCTTTTCATGATCAAGATTGGCTTGAGCATTACTTCACGCAACAGCAAGTACAAGCAGGAGCAATGGCAAATCGAACATCTCGACAACTACATGAGTTATCGTTGGCATTACTGTTTGCAGCAAAGTATGGATGGATTGACTATATGGAAGATATGGTAATTAGATATCATATTGATTTGAACTATCGATTTCAAAGCCAATATACTGGAAAACGTGTAGTTGATGTATTAATCGAGGAATTTCACGATGAATCTGGAGAAGGTGACCCAATTAGATTATCATTGAGTTGGTTATTTGGCACTTCCTTGCCACAAAACACATTCCATGATAGAGCATTACATTTGAACGAATCGCATCCAACTTCACCGCCACTGATCATTGCTGCAATTCAGTACCGGAAATTGTCGTTGGTCAATATGATATTGCGATATAATCCAGATCTCTCAAACAATATTGTTGATGGCATGGGTCGTACATCATTGATATGTTTCCTTTCCACTATTGAATCGATGATGGAAGATTTGAGTCGACCGATAGAGGATAATAATATGGAAGGTGAAGTAGACAGTGCAGCAGTAAGGCTTCAGCAACTTTGCACCGACACTTTAAATGCAATGTTCCGGCTCAATGCAGATTTGATGGTCCGAAATCCTTTGGATGGAAGTACGCCATTGCACTATGGTGCAGCGATTGGGCAAAGTGTTGTGGCGTTGATCCAAAGTGGAATCATTTCTGCTCGTAATCGAAGTGGAATTACTCCTCAAGACATATCTAGAATTACAGGGACCAATATCATTTGGTAATTTAAATTTTGTGCCTTAATGAAATTTCAATCTCACAAATATTATGTAGTAGTCTACTTATGAATGTCTTTTTTTATATAAGTAGACCGTTATGAGTAGGGTATAGAAGTATTCGGTATTAGCTGCCATACTAGAACGGCGATGAAATGGTTCTGAAAGTAATTGAAATCAACACGTTTCCATTAATTTTATATCGAACATTAACATAAAAATGAAGTGTTTCTACAATGAAGTATTCATCTTTATCGCTTGATGACGCAATAAATGAGTAATAACTGAAGTGATTGTCAGTCACAGCTAGCCAAAAAAGACTTTATATACTGATCAGTCATGTATTATCATTGAACGTTCGGCTTAGTTTGACAACTTTACAAAGTTTACTGAGACAAAGTTAAAGCTTGATCCTACATACGTATTGTTTAAATCCTTTCACTAATTGTGGAATGCTATCCGCAACCTTATTGTCTTGAGTGTGTAAAGGTTGGACAGAATTCAGTTTACCATCAAGCGGAGTAACGAATATTAACATTTTCTCAACTATTCGTTTTTGAATCTCTTCGGGATATGCTAAGAGAATATCATGTAATCCATTTACTTTAACTGGATGCGTTTCTCCGACAGTCATTTGCAGAACGGCTAAAGCATATACTGGCTGTTGATCTACACCAGTTCCCCATGGAACTACACAAAACGAATTTCCAGATTCGAGATTTGAAATTTTGGGTTGATAGCAAATATTCACTTGAAGCCTTTTCGTGGGATCATTTCTAGCATTTTCTTTCCAATGATATTCCAAAAGTTCCATTGGAGGAAGATGTAACGAAAAGGAGTCGTTGGGAGAATTAGAAATCGGTCGAATTTCTATTGTATTTCCAGCGATAGGTTTCAACCATAAGCAAATCTTTTCGAATAGATTACCTGAAGATCCACCTCCATACTCTTCCGATGCTACGCCAGCATCGAATAAAGTGATCGGTTCCGCAAGAAGTCGTTCACCGTGCTTTTCAGCAATGCGTCGAAATATCTTGTCAGAACCGAAAGAATATACTGCGGGTTTTGCATAGTGCCAGTCATTATCCGCGGGAGACCATGGAGGATTTATGTGTAGAATCATATAGCTCACCTCTGAATCAATATTTCCAAATCCATGTTTAAAGTAGAAGTCCGCAATAATCCCACCTTCTTTTGAATCAATAGCGTTGTCCAGCTTATCAAATGGATTTTCACCAACACCATTCCAAAAGACATACCGTGGAACTCCACCAAAGAGAACAAATTTATCGTACCACTTCTTGTCATCATCATCAATAAACTTCAACTCCAATTCCTGCCAAGTTGGAAAGGTATATTCAAACGACAAACCAGTCTTCATTGTTTCTTTAAAACGCTTTGGATTAGGAGAACTAAAGATAAAGAGCCATTTTCCATGACCACATGGCTCAATCTCTCCCTTAATATCCGAGAAAATAGGAATTTCCAGTACAGGGCATGAATGTACGGTTTCTTGGGAACAATAGAAGCCACCGGTGGAACATGGTTCAAAGTAATGATAGGTTCCTTCAAGGAACTCAAGAGCAAAGCGCTTGTCCGGAAATCTTTCATCATTAAGAAATCGAAAGAGAAAGTAAATGAGAAATACCGATTTCCCAATGCCAGGAACGCCAGTAAACAAAGTTGCTGGAAAGCGATTGTGATGTTCCAACATTTAATTACTTGCAATTTCATATAATCTGCGATAGCATGGACGAATGTAAATGCTCGAAGGAATGTCACCATAACGGATCTTAAATACTTCAGGGATCGATATTATTTTGAGATTCTCTCCTTCACTTTCCAATACTTCGCCTCCAGATAGATGAGTGACTTTACGTTGAATTATTTCACATTGAAATTGAGAGATGGACTTCGCTGACATATGAGCAGCTGCAGAGGCTTCAAGACGAGAAAGGTCAGAAGCCAAGATATTAAACAACTTTTTGTCTTCGTGATAAACTGTCCTAGAAAATTCATCTTTTGGA
>JACCEA010688152.1_pt1 | contig 20541 bp, 15 predicted proteins | sample 7449851 | NCBI WGS metagenome assembly JACCEA01 (sample SAMN15323453, study PRJNA562643) | freshwater metagenome | isolation source: river surface water | place: USA:Blue River Watershed | collected 2017-08-18
GTGTTTAAGCGCGTGACAAAATGACCATTTTCATAGGTCGTGGTAGCGCCATAGACTGGCACCAGGTTGCTGTACATCAGTAAGCCGCCACTTTCATCTTTTTTACCCTGCAGAAGATAAACTTGCTTGGCATTTTCTAACAACACTTCACCCGCCGGAGTCTTCGCTGTTGTCGGGATGGCATCAATGGTGAAGCTCAGGTCACAAATGTCACTTTTTTCGTCAAAATTACTACACCAAGCTGAGCGTGAATGGCTGACTTCGGTTGCCATTTGTTGCTCTTTACTTTGAATTTTCGCAGTTTTCACGCCAGTCACGGGCGCTTTAATCACTAATTCAATCCGAAGCCCATCGCCAATGTCTGAGGGTTCAGGCAGTTTAATTGAAAACTGGCCGGCAGTTGGCGTGGTCATCGCTGGCCAATCCCCTTGCATCTGATAAGTTTCTTGTGTCGAAATATCATCTGAACTGAAATTGACTTGTCCTTTGGCTGTGACGTTGCCTTGCACCCGTTCAACTTCGTTATCTAAGGCGTAACTGGCGTCTGGACCACTGCCAGTCCGCAGCACATCCGAGGTTAAGTGCAAGTTTGTGGTTAACGATTTTTCAGCACCGATGCTAGGGCTTAGAAACGAATCTTTATAGACTAAGCGCGCATGTAAAGTGATGGGGTCGCCAGCGACCATTTCTGATGCTTGGTCTTGGGGCATCTCGAGTGGGTTCTGTTCAGTTTGGCTTGATGCAGCTGGGCTGGATTCAGCTTGTGCTGACGACTGTGAAGGTTCTGGCGTGCAGCTGGCGAGACTGAGTGTCAGTCCCGCCATGAATAGAGTTCTGGCGCTTAATATCATTCGTTGCATGGTTTTTCCTGCTTAGTGGACCTTAGTTGCTAAGCAGTCTCGCTAAATTTAACTGAATTGTAAATTAACCATTGCGAACTCTGTGAGCAGAAAAACTCACAGCAGATTCGCTGCTAACCATGCGAGCAAGTAGGCCAATAAGCCATAGCCGACCACGATGCCTGCCGTTAGTCTGGTGCTGCCAGTTTCGGCGCGCAGCGTTGCTACAGTCGCGACACATTGCAAAGCAACGACGTAGAACAATAACAAGCCAAAACCAGCGCCAAAGGCTAGGCCATCTGCTTGAATATTGGCCGCAAGACCTGCGATATTTTCATCGGCACCCTCAATTCCAAATAAAGTGCCCAGTGCGCCGACAAAGACCTCGCGAGCCAAAAACGACATCAAAATAGCGACACCGTAACGCCAATCCAACCCTAAAGGACTAAAAATTGGTTCGATAAAGTGACCGATTTGGCCTAAATAGGATTGTTGCAATCCGCCCGCTTCCACTGGGAAATAGCCTAACAACCAAATCAATACTGTGACGGCAAAAATGACGGGGCCAGAACGATAAACAAAGCTTTTCGCGCTGGTCAAAACCCGCACAACTAGCGGTTTCCAATGCGGTAGTCGGTAGTTGGGTAATTCTAAAATAAATGGCATATCGGACTTTGCATCGGTCTGGATGACGAATTTATCCAACATGAAACTGACCATCAGTGCCACGATGATCCCGAGCAGATACAAACCGAAAAACGCCACCCCTTGCAAATTAACCAAGCCGCCCAGGTAACTTTGATCAGGAATTAACACGGCAATCAACAATGCATAAACCGGTAAGCGCGCCGAGCATGCCATTAACGGGATAGTCATCATGGTGATCAAGCGTTTCCGCGGCGACTCAATAGTCCGAGCGGCCATGATGGCCGGGATGGCACAGGCATGCCCTGATAAATAGGGAATAAAACTGCGGCCCGATAGGCCAAAATAACTCAGTGGCCGGTGACAAATTAATGCGGCACGTGCGAGATAACCGCTGTCTTCGAGCAGGCCAATAATGAGGGTTAACATCATAATTTGCGGGACAAACACTAAAAATGAGCCAATACCGCCGAAGATGGCATCGTTGAGGAAATCGCTGGTACGCCCCTCACCGATAAAACCGGTGACGGTTTGCGCCAGCGCTGCGATGCCCGCTTCAACCCCATCCATTAAAGGGGCTGCAAGGGTAAAAATACTTTGGAATAACAAAAACATCACGACTAAAAAAGCCAAACCGCCGGTGATGTTGTTGAGCATAAAGGCATCGATGCGATTTTGGTTTTTCAGCACCACGCTGGCATGGATACCAAAATCACGGGATAACTGTCGACTCAGGGTGCGAAGCGCACGCTCATCTCCGTGATCGATGCTGGGAATTGGCGGCTCAGGTTGAGCGGCTAAATCCAGTACCGCTTGGCGAAATTCAGCAATGCCTAACAAGGTTTTTGCTGAAATAGCGAATACCGGGCTGCCTAACGCTTGGCTTAATGCTTGCGTGTCCAATTCATGACCAAAGCGTTGTAACTCATCGGCCATATTCAGGGCAAAAACCACTGATTTTTGTTGTTTTTTCGCCAGCGCTTGCACTTGCAAACCAAACATCAAACTACTTTCTAAACGCGTGGCATCGAGGTTACAGATGACAAGCGCGGTGTCTGGCAATGCCATCGCATCATGTAACTTCTGCACAGCAATTTCTTCATCCCTTGACAGACTGCTCAAGGAATAAGCTCCTGGGTAATCCACTAACTCGAATTGTTCAAAACGGCCAGTTTTTAATTCAACCGTGACACCTGGATAGTTGGCGACTTTTTGACGCAAGCCAGTCAGTTGGTTGAATAACAGGCTTTTGCCAGAGTTTGGTTTGCCAACGAGCACAATTTTTTTCATCAGAAGCCTTTTCGTAAAACATGTCAGATCAAGTTGAAAGCCAAGGTGGCCAACGTTGGTTTTTTGCCAACGATTTAGTTTGCTGGGGCTATCAGGATCTGTTGAGCGATTTGCTGTTCTAGGGTGTACATGCAGTCTTGGATTTGCACCACCATCGGGCCGTTAAAAGGCCCTCTGCCAAAACAATGCAACATTTGGCCAGGTTCAACCCCCATCTCTTGCAAACGATTCACGACGGCAGGATGCAAACCGCTGACTAATGCAGTGACTTGGACTGTGGCGCGTTTCGGAGCATTCCAAAGAGTAAGAGCAGACATGAAGGCACCATTTTAATGTTAATGCAAATAATTGTCATTATTACCAAAACAATTGGCTATTTCAAACCTTTTCGCGGCGACAGCCGCCTCTTTGCAACTCTGTTTGTGCTGTATCAAGTTTTCTGGCGATCTTAAATTATCATCAGCGCTTGAAAGGTGGTTACTGGGGCGGCTGCCAGAGTTCAATTTTATTGCCCTCTGGATCAATCACCCAAGCAAATTGACCATATTCGGAGGTTTCGATTTTGTCGTCGACAACAACGCCTTCTGTTTTCAACACGGCCAATAATGCGACCAGGTTTTCCACGCGATAATTAATCATAAATGGGGCTGTGCTGGGCGAAAAATAGTCGGAGTCTTGCTGAAATGGGCACCAAGTCGTGGTATTGCTGTTGTCTTGCAATGACGGCGATTCGGTAAATACGACGCCGCCCCAAGCCTCAACATTGAGCCCTAAATGCCGTTGATACCAAGCCGCTAGACTTTGTGGATCTGCCGACTTAAAAAAAATGCCGCCAATACCTGTTACCCGTTTCATCATCTCTCCTTCAGTGCTTTGGTCTACGAATTATGGCAATAATAGTTGATGCCGAATCCACCAATGGCAAGTACAATAGCGCAGATATTGGATCAATAGGTGATGGGAATGGGTCAGTTTTTACTGAAGTTCCCAATAATAAACCAGTAAAACTGGTGTAAGAAAATAGCAGGAAAAATCATGGCAGCATTCGGTAGTGTATTTATGCCAGAAATGGCGATGGCGAGTTTTGATGGCTCAGCATGGAATAGTGCAAGTATTGTGTCGGCGCAAAGCATCAGTTTGCACCCAGGTGCGCATGTGTTGCATTACGCCAGTACTTGTTTTGAAGGATTAAAAGCATTTCGCCACGACGATGGCTCTATTGCTATTTTCCGCATGGACAAAAATATCGCGCGCATGCTGCAAAGTTCTGAACTGTTGTCATTGCCCACGTTTGAACCCGCATTACTTCAACAGATGATTATTGATATCGTCCGCCATTACGCCGCCGACGTGCCAACACCACCTGGTTCGATGTACATCCGCCCGACCCATATTGGTACTGAGCCAGCGATTGGTAAAGCAGCAACGCCAACCTTAACCTCGATGTTATACGTGTTGTTATCGCCAGTCGGTGATTATTTTGCTGGCGGTCACCGCGCACTGCGTTTATTACTCGAAGATAATGCTCGCTGTGCTGCGCACATGGGGATGATCAAAAGTGGCGGCAACTACGCCAGTGCGCTGCGGCCCACCATGCAAGCCAAAGCCAAATTCCAAGCCGACCAAGTCTTATTCTGTCCAAATGGTGATGTGCAAGAAACGGGTGCGGCCAACTTCCTGTTAATCGATGGCAATGAAATTATCACCAAGGCACTGGATACCTCATTCCTCCATGGCGTCACTCGTGATTCTATCCTGACTATCGCGCGCGATTTAGGCATGACAGTCTCTGAACGTGATTTAACAGTCGACGAATTGTTAGAGCGGGCAGCCAAACCAGGCACAGAAGCGGCGCTATCAGGCACAGCCGCAGTATTGGCGCCAGTCGGCACCTTGATTTATGGCGGACAGGAAATCAAAGTCGGTTCAGGTGAACCGGGCGCGACCACCAACCGTTTACGCCAAGCCCTGAATGATATTCAGTGGGGCCGAGCAGAAGATAAGCACGGTTGGTTGACGAAGATCTAATTCGATTGCAAGCGAGATGGCTCTATCATTGGCTTAGCAATATCCCATTGCTGAGAGCTCCGCAAAGAAGTTAGACGTTTTTGCAACGGCAGCCATCGCTGCCGTTATTGTTTCAGTTCATTTGCTTGCTGTGGGCAAGTTCGAGGACAGTAGATGAAAATTGCATTGATTGTTATTGCCGTGTTGTTAGTGGCATATTATTTCTACGCGAAATCGCAAAATCAAAAAATTGCCAGTCAGAACGAGGCTGCAGCCACCGCATTTTTGGCCAACAATGCCAATCAAGCAGGCGTTAAAACCACAGCGTCTGGTTTGCAGTATTTAGAGTTGGTGGCGGGCGATGGCAAAACTTTTCCAACGGCGAGTCAAACCGTGCGGGTGCACTATCATGGCACTTTGATCGATGGCACCGTGTTTGACTCTTCCGTCGAGCGAGGCGCGACCATCGAGTTTCCATTAAATCGCGTGATTGCAGGTTGGACTGAAGGCCTGCAATTGATGAGTGTCGGTGCCAAGTTTCGCTTTTTTATCCCGGCGCATCTTGCTTATGGTAATCGCCGAGTTGGTCGTATTCCCGCGGGCTCTTTACTGATTTTTGAAGTGGAATTATTTGAAGTCAAATAATGAAACATTGCTTCGTTTATTTGGTTGCGAGCACCGCTGCGGCGGCTCGCAAGCCAGATAAATAAGCGCCATGGGCGGTGCCAAAATAATAGGGTTCTGTCGCTTCACCGGCGAAAAATAGCCGTTTTTGTAAAGGCTCTGCCAAGATTTTCCGCTGTTCTGGCCCTGAATTGACGGCGTTAAAGGAATAAGAACCAAAGCTGAAAGGATCCGTTGCCCAGCGGGTAATTTGATAATCGCTGGGTTGCGGGATGTGCTGACCAAACATGGTTCTCAGTGTCGTCATTGCATCCGCGATTATCGCCTCGTCACTGAGTTGTTCAAGCTCACGCCCCCGATCCGCCGCATTAAATCCAAGCAAAACCGGCACTTTTGTCGTTGGTAATAAGCTGACCCACTCGCTCCAATGGCCAGGATTTACGCCGACGTATTCCAGCCAGTCCACTTCTGGCGGCCAAAAAGCGCTTGGAAATCTTAAGTAACATTTATTCAGCACGCCCATGCCGAGAGTTTGAATCGCATGTTGTTTTTCTAACGGTAACTCGGGATTAAATTGGATCCGTTGCTGTTTTAGCACGCCAAGTGGCACCGTCACTATTACCTGATCCGCTTGCCAACTTCGTTGCTGACACTGCACTTTTACATCTTGACCCTGCCAATCGATGCGCTGCACGATTTGGTGATATTCAATCTGAAGTTGTTTTGCTAGGAACTGTGGGATCAGTTGATAGCCTTTGGCAAAAAATTGATCGTCGCCAGCAAAGGTTTTCACACTATCAAACCACTGAGCTGATAGCTGCTGCGCACTGCCCGAGTATTCTTGTTCATAAGTGCGAGAAACAACAAAATTGAGTAACTGAGTTGCCGCAGGATCAGTCTTCAGACTGTCATAAATTGCGGCAAGAGCCTGCTGCAGCGAATAATCGTCAGTATCACTATTTTGCGCTTGCTTGATTGCTTTCGCGACCTGTTGTTGCAGTGTATCGAGTTGCTGACTTTGTACCTCGGAGAGCACTTGCCCGTTTGCGGCATAAGCCATACTGCGGTCATAGCTGGTGGTTAGTCGATGCGCGTTGATTTCATCAGCGAGTGCGGAGATGGGGTTGCCGATGACGCCATGGATCCAAGTGGCTCCTAAATCGACGGGTAAATCTGGCCATTGTTCACTGGTCCAGATACGACCACCAATACGCGCACGGCCCTCTAACACGATGACCTCATGCCCTTGTTGCATGAGCTCTCTGGCACAGGCCAAACCGGCAAGTCCGGCACCAACCACGATAATTCGTCGTTTGGCGGTGGATTTCTGGACCGCATGTGCCGAGTGGGTGAGTCCCAACTTGGCTGCGAGCAAACCCAAACTCAGTGCTTGCAGTAATTGACGTTTATTCATCGGAAATTCGAAGCTTTGCAAATGCATTAACCATAGTGGTTTTGCTTGGAATTACCAAATCTGTATGTGCTGCTAGGATGGATTGGTTGGTGCTGGAAAAAAATGGGGGCAGTTCACAAATATTCTATTCCAGGCGGCTCAACCATTAAGCCGTGGCAACAATTTCTGCGCTATAGCCTGCAAGGTCGAGTTGCGTCAAAATTTGTTGCACATCCACGTCGCCCTGAATACGCACGATTTTAGCGGTTAAGTCGACGGCTACTTGCACATTGGCATCAACGCGATGAATGGCGTTGGTGACGACGCCTTTGCAGTGGCCGCAGGTCATGTCGTCAATTTTCAGTTCAAGCATGAGGAGCTCCTTTTTTTAGACAAAGCTTGGGGCATAGGCCGCAAAGTCGTTACTATAACAATGTTTTTGCAAAAATCCCTGTGATTATGCTGGCGATGGAGAGTGTGATGAGCCAATCGATGCAATTTCAAGTACAAGGCATGACCTGCGTCTCATGCCAAACTCGGCTCGAAAAAGTATTGAACCGTGTGCCTGGTGTCACTGGGGCGCAGGTCAATTTTGCCAGTGAAATTGCCACAGTGCAGGGCGATTTTACTGAAGTTGCTGTAGTTAAAGTCATTGAAAATGCTGGGTTTTCTGCGGTTGCCTTAGCCCCTCAATTTGCCCAAGCAGATGATTCCGTCGCTTTGGAGCACTCCGCAGCGCTTGCTGTAACAGAGCCTTTTGTCACAGAGCCGTCTGCCACAGCGCTTGCTGCCATAAAACCTTCTGCGACACCCCCTGAATTGACCAAGCCATCCTCTGCAGCGCATGCAATTAAGCAACACTTTAGCCTGTTGTTCAGCCAGCCACTCTGGCCAGTCGTTGCCAGTTTAACCTTGGCAGCCATCCTCGCGTTGCCGATGTTGGCGATGATATTCGGCAAAGACTGGATGTTACCGGCTTTTTATCAATGGGTGTTGGCAACCCCAGTGCAATTTTATTTCGGTCGTAAGTTTTATCGCGCCGCATGGAGTGCTTTAAAAGCGCGGACAGGCAATATGGATTTGTTGGTCGCGTTGGGCACTTCCGCAGCTTACGGCTTATCGGTCTATAACTGGTTATTCAGGGGCGACAGCCATTTAGCTGCGCATGCTCAGCTGGATTTGTATTTCGAAAGCAGTAGCATGGTGATTGCGCTGATTTTATTGGGTAAATATTTGGAGCATAGCGCCAAAATAAAAACCACGGATGCGCTCAAAGCCTTGGCTGCGCTTCGGCCCGCGATCGCCCGAGTACAGCGTTCAGGGCAATGGCAACAAGTGCCTTTAGCGATGTTGCAACTTGATGAGAGGGTGCAAGTGTTGCCCGGAGAACGCATTCCGGTCGATGGTTTGGTCGTCGAAGGTCAAAGTCATGTCGATGAAGCATTGATCACTGGAGAATCATTGCCGTTGGCCAAAGAGATTGGCAGTCGCACTGTGGGCGGCTCCATCAATCTCGATGGCATGCTGGTGGTGCAAACCACCGCGCTGGGAGCAGATTCGATGCTGGCAAAAATTATGCAGCAAGTCGAAAACTCGCAAAATGCCAAACCGCCTATTCAAGCCCTGGTCGATCGTATCAGCGCCATATTCGTGCCTGTGGTCTGCATCCTCGCCATACTCACCCTCCTCGGTTGGGGGCTGACCGTGGGGGATTGGCAGGCGGCGATTATTCATGCCGTATCCGTGTTGGTCATTGCTTGCCCTTGTGCTTTGGGGTTGGCGACGCCGACCGCGATTATGGCGGGCACTGGTGCAGCGGCAAAATGGGGCATTTTAATTCAGGATATGGCAGCGTTAGAGCGTGCCAAAACTATCACCATGGTTGTTTTTGATAAAACTGGCACCCTGACGCAAGGAAAGCCTGCGATGCGCCAAATCCAAGTGATGGCGGATAGTGATAATCCGCTGAGCGAGCAGGAATGTTTAGCCATTGCCGCCAGCCTTGCCACGCATAGTGAGCACCCATTGGCAAAAGCGCTGGTGCAAGCTGCCAATAGCCATCCCGTGGATAACCAAGCGCAGACGCGATTCGAGATCAGTGATTTTCGCTCGGTGGCAGGCAGAGGGATTGCCGCACAAATCGCTGCGAAGCGCTATGTATTGGGCAGTAGCCATTGGTTGCAAGAGTTAGGTGCCACCCTGCCGCCAGACGTTGACCTTGCCAAGGTCGGCGGCTCCATCTCATGGCTTGGCGAATTGCGCCAAACTGCTGAAATCGTCAGTGTCCGGCTGTTGGCTTCTATGGTGTTTGACGATCCCGTAAAAGCAACGGCATCAGCGGCAATCGCCAACCTGCGCCAACAAGGGGTCCAAGTCGTAATGCTCAGTGGCGACAATCCATCAAGCGCCAACCGGATTGCGCAGCAGTTGGGGCTGCATCAAGTGCATGCCAATATGTTGCCGCAAGACAAAACAAATTTTATTCGACAAGCGCAGCAACAAGGTCACAAAGTGGCGATGGTCGGTGATGGCATCAATGATGCACCGGCGTTAGCTCAGGCTGACTTGGGCATAGCCATCGGCACTGGCACTGATGTGGCCATGCAAGCGGCCGCGATCAGTATTCTGCAAGGGGATCCCAAGACCGTACCAATCGCCTTGCAGCTTGCCCAACAAATCCAGCGCAAAATTCAACAAAATTTGTTTTGGGCCTTTATTTTCAACACCATCGGTATTCCTGCCGCAGCTTTTGGTCTGTTAAGTCCGGTGCTGGCGGGTGGCGCCATGGCGTTTAGCAGCTTGTTTGTGGTGAGTAACGCTTTGTTATTGCAGAAATTTAAGCCTTAAATCACAGGAACTCAGCTGGATATTGGGCTATTTGGCTGGCACAGCCGTAAATTGCAGTCACTGCATGGATAAAAAAGGCATATTCGCATGACCACCGGCAAAAATAGCAAAGTTCCTACCAGTCGTTTGGCTCGTTTGGGCAGTTTAGCCAGCCTTGCAGGCAAAGTGGCTGGAGGCATGCTCGCCGAAGGTGCTCGTCAGTTAGCGCAAGGACAAAAACCCGTTTTGCAACAAATGCTGTTAACGCCCGCCAATGCCCAAAGGGTTGCGAGTCAATTGTCGCAAATGCGCGGGGCTGCGATGAAACTTGGCCAGCTGTTGTCGATGGATGCCGGTGATTTACTGCCGCCGGCTTTAACTAGCATTCTGGCGCAGTTGCGTGCAAACGGCAGCCCCATGTTACCGACGCAACTCAATCAAGTATTACTGCAACAATGGGGCGCTGATTGGCAGCAGCATTTCAGCGCTTTTACCTTCGCGCCGATGGCGGCAGCCTCGATTGGGCAAGTGCATAAAGCCACTCATGACAAAGGCCAGTTGCTGGCCGTGAAAATTCAATATCCAGGCATTAGCACCAGCATCGACAGTGATGTGGATAATGTCGCGACTTTGCTGCGTATCAGTGGCTTATTGCCAGAAGGTATTGCGATTGCGCCATTATTGGCAGAAGCGAAACTGCAATTGCACAAAGAGGCGGATTATCAACAAGAGGCGGCTTATTTGCAGCGATATCGCCAATATTTGGCCGACGATCGCGACTTTTTGTTGCCCGACTGTTATGCCGAATTATCCACAGCGCAGATTCTGACGATGAGTTTTGTCGAGGGCGTTGCGATCGAGGATTTGGTCACTCAGCCGCAAGCCTTGCGCAATCAAGTGATGACTTTGTTGTTCAAATTATTGTTTAAAGAAATCTTTGAATTTCGTTTAGTGCAAACCGATCCAAATTTTGCCAATTACCGCTTTAATTTGCAGACGAACCAGCTGGTATTGCTCGATTTTGGTGCCTGTCGCGATTATTCCGAAGCCGTGAGCGCAGGCTATCGTCGTTTATTCCAAGGCCTATTAAGCCAACAACCTGAGACGCAATTGCAGGCGTTACAGCAGATTGGTTATTTCAGCGAACAAATCAAACCGGAACAGCAGCAAGCGGTGATGGCATTAGTCGCGCTGGCCGCCGAGCCGTTGCAAGATGACAGCTATGATTTCGCCAGTTCTGATTTGCCCAATCGGATGCGTGAGGCGGGGTTAAAACTCTCGATGAAATTGCAGTATTGGCACACGCCGCCGGTCGATGCATTGTTTTTACACCGTAAAATGGCAGGGCTGTTTTTATTGGCAAAAACACTCAAGGCACAAGTGGCGATCCGTCACTTGCTCACGCCGTTTATCAATTGAAAGAGTGCTGCTGACTGAAGGTGCTCGGGGTTGTTGGTGGGATGATGTGACCATCCTCAAGATTCATTCACAGGTGTAAAAATAGGTATTTTCATCCATTAACCGATAATTGCTGCAATTTGATGACATTTTACCGTTAATTACGCTGCAAATGCGAGATTGCTTATTTACTATCCAATCAGCAAATTTAGCACAATAAATCAACAAATTTAGTTTTAAATTTACCCTGCTAGGGTTAAACTGCCCGCCCAAAAAAATAAATACCCTGATGTAGGAACACGTATGTCGTCAAAATTTCGCCTGTCGTGCGCAGCATTCGCCATTGCGAATGTGCTGAGCGCTCCCGCTTTTGCTAATGTCATTATTTCCGAATATGTTGAAGGCAGCAGTAACAACAAAGCCATTGAATTGGTAAACCTTGGTGATACCGCTGTTGATTTATCGACCTATGTTTTAGAGACCTATTCAAATGGCAAAACAGTGGCCAATAGCCCTGCGGTTAGCCTGACCGGTACCATTGCCCCAAAAGCGACTTACGTGATTGCAGATCCGAGCGCCGTCGCAGCGATTAAAGACAAAGCCCAGTTGTTAAAAGGCATGGGCTACAATGGCGATGATGCTTTAGTGCTGAAAAATGGCTCTTTAGTTGTTGATAGTTTTGGCCGTGTCGGGGAGCAACCGAAGCCGTCATGGGGCACTGCACCTACTGTGACGTTAGACCAAACGTTACGTCGTAAAAATTCGGTCACCACAGGCGACATCGTGGTTGATGATGCATTTGATCCGGCCACTGAATACACTGCAGCCACCAAAGACGATTTCTCTGATTTAGGGTTATATAATGGTGCTGGTGGCGGCACTGTTGAAGTGCCTAAGTATGAACATGGCAAATGTGGTGATGCTGTCACCTTGATTTCGGCAATCCAAGGCACTGGCGCTGAATCTCCTGTCAAAGGCAAAACTCACACTGTTGAAGCAGTTGTCACGGCAACGATGCCGGGTACCACAGGCTTAGGTGGATTTTACATTCAGCAAACTGACGTGACAGCGGACACCGATGCCAATACATCCGAAGGTATTTTCGTATTTGACAGCTTAAAAACACCAACAGTCGCTGTGGGCGATTTAGTGCGGGTGAGTGGCGTGGTTGAAGAAGCCTTTGGTCAAACGCAATTGAACAAATTGGAAGGCTTAACAGTATGTAGCACTGCAAGTTTACCGACAGCCGCCACAATTACGTTGCCATTTACCGACAGAACCGCTTTAGAAGCCTTCGAAGGCATGGTAGTCAGCACCAATCAACAATTGGTCGTCACTGATAACTATGGCTTAGGGCGTTATAATGAGTTGGTGCTTGCCACTGAGCGTTTATATATCCCAACGCAAATCGCTAAACCCGGTGATGAAAGCAAAGCCATCATGGCCAAAAATGCGCTTAACCGCATTGTGTTAGATGATGGTAAGAATGCACAAAATATTGATAATCCGTATCCTGCTCCGGGTCTGACCGCTGATAACACGTTGCGAGTGGGCGATACCGTGGCTCCGTTTTCCGCCGTATTGGGTTATGGCTTTAGCCAATATCGCTTACACCCAACGACCGCAGTGAATTTCACCCAGCAAAATCTGCGCACTGCAGCCCCAGTGTTTGCAAAACCTGGTGACTTCCAAGTTTCTAGCTTCAACGTCCTAAACTACTTCAATGGCGATGGCTTAGGTGGTGGTTTCCCGACGGCTCGCGGCGCTTCAACTTTAGTTGAATTCAACAAACAACGCAGTAAAATTATCAATGCAATCAGTGCATTAAATGCAGATGTCGTCGGTTTGTTAGAAGTTGAAAACGATGGTTTTGGTGAACAAAGTGCTCTGCGCGATTTGGTGAATGGCTTAAATGCGCAAGCCGCAGCCGATGTATGGGCATTTGTTGATTTTAAAGCGGAAAAAATTGGCACAGATGCCATTACCTCAGCAATTATTTATCGCAAAGACCGCGTAAAAGAAATCGGTACTCCGGCTTTCACCACGGTGACCCCATTTGATTATGGTAACCGCGCCCCTGTGGTACAAACTTTTAGCCACTTAGCGTCTGGTGACACGATCAAAGTAGCCGTTGCCCACTTACGTTCGAAAGGAAGCTGTCCAAGCGACAAAACCGACCTCGCCAATATTGATGCGGGTGATGGTCAAGGCTGCTGGAATGGCGTGCGAGTGACAGCTGCACAGCAACTCAGTGATTGGCTCGCGACCAACCCAACGCAATTAAGCTTGGCGGCAGGTCAGACAATTGCTGCACAACCGACCATGATTTTGGGTGACATCAATGCTTATTTGATGGAAGGCCCAATCACGGCATTCGCTGAAAAAGGCTTTACTGAAATTAGCAATGCCTTCCACGGCAGCGCTCAACACTCTTATGTGTTTGGTGGCGAATCAGGTAGTTTAGATCATGCGTTTGCAAACGCAGCGTTGATGGCGCAAATTTCTGATGTGACAGAATGGCATATCAATGCCGATGAGCCATTGATCCTCGACTACAACGAAGAGTTCAAATCAGAAACGGCCAAAGCCAATTATTACTCAAGCTCGGCGTACCGTTCTTCAGATCATGATCCGATGTTAGTGTCGATTAAATTCACCAAACCAACAGTGAGTAAAGCCAGCTTCAGCATGTCAGAAAATGCGGCTGGTGGCGATGTGCTTGGCAAATTGACTGTCGATTCGGTATTACCGATTGTGGCTTATCGGTTAAGTGGCGCAGATGCAGCATTCTTCACTATCAATGACCAAGGTGAATTACGCTTTGCCCCGCAAACAAATCCAGACTATGAAGCAAAACCGACGTTAACTGTTGCGGTAGAAGCGCAGAACTCTGGTGGCCTTTGGACTGAACCTGTCAGCATTACAGTCAACCTGCGCAATGAAGCAGAGTTACCGCTGTTGACATTAACGCCTGTCACCATTGATATCCCTGAAAATGCTGAAGTTGGTACTATTATCGCGCAGGTCAAAGCGACTGTTGTGGATGAAACTGCAACGATTCGTTCAATGACCGTCACTGGCGCGCCTGGTTTTGTGGTGCAAAACAATCAAGTCATTTTGAAAGATGCGATTGCGGCAGGTCGTTATGAACTGACGGTAACCGTGACTGACAGCAACGGCAGTAAAACAAGTCGCAGCATGGTATTACGTGTCAACGAGTTGCCAGAAGGCGGTAGTGTGGGTTGGTACTGGGTTGCAGTATTGGCAGTCTTTGGTTTCGCCCGTCGTTTAAAAGTACGAGCGAACTGATTCAGCGGTTTTACACAATTTAATTGTGTCTGATGCTTATAAAAACAGCGGGAAATCCCGCTGTTTTTTTTCGTCTAAATGAAATTATTTCGCGGCTAGTCGTCATGCTGCGAACTGATCTAAACAAAGTCATTTGCGTATACTTGCGGATTTTTTGTTCAGATCAATGCATTTTTTCGACAAAAAAATTGCATTTTTGTCAATTATTCTTGTTGATCGTTACTTTTTTGTGCGGCGTAACCTCCAAGGACTTTTAACCTCGGAGAACAAAAATGCAATGGATGAAAACCCTAGCTGTCACCGCATTTGCGCTAACAACGCTCAGTGCCTGTAACAGCGACGATAAAGACTTACCTGTGCCAGTAGAAATTAAAACCACGAGCATTAAAGTGGTTCATGCGGTCAGTGATGCACCTGCTGTGGCTATCGATGGCGGCCCGATGATTCAAGTGGCGAAGCTAGATTATGCGCAAAGTACTGCGCGAGTTGGGTTAGCCGAAGGCACCTATAATTTGGCAGTTGACGCCTTATTGCCACAAAACGGCAAAGCTCGGGTGATTAATGCCCCGAATGTTGCCTTATTATCCACCAACAATTACACCGTATTTGCGGTTGGTAGTGCCGCATCCTCGACCATTGAGCCTTTAGTTGTGGCGTCTCCAGTTGCGGCAATCACGTCAGGCAATTTACGGGTGCAAGTTGTGCATGCCGCAGCGGCAGCACCGACTGTCGATGTCCACGTCACCGCGCCAACTGCCACGTTAAGTTCAAGCACAGTGACCGGCACCTTAGCATTCCGTCAATTTAGTGCGCCACTGTCAGTTCCGGCAGGTGATTATCGTGTTCGGATCACGTTGCCTGGCAAACCCGACACCGTCGTCTTTGATTCAGGGACTTTGGCCTTAGCCGCGGGTGCCGACTTAACGGTCGCTGCGATTAATAACCGCTTTGCCGGTCCATCGCCAGTGTCATTACTTGCAGTGAATGCCAACGGTACTTACAGCGATATTAAAGACGCGGCTAGCACTGCCGATGTACGCGTTGTTCATGCCGTTTCTGATGCGCCAGCTGTGGATGTATTATTAAACAACAACAAAGCCATTCCAAACTTAGCATTCCCGAATTTCACTGGCTATGCCAAGTTAACTCCAGGTGCTTACAATGTGAAAGTTGCGGCGGCAGCGGATAACTCTGTGGTTGTTATTAATGCTGATTTGAATTTGGCTGCGGGCAGTTATGCCACAGTGTTAGCCACTGGGTCATTGGGTCAAAATACCATCACGCCGCTGGTGTTGGCTGATACACCGCGCCGCGTCGCCACTGAAGCCAAAGTTCGTATTGTCCATGCTTCAACCTTGGCTGGGAATGTCGATATTTATGTCACGCCAACCACTGATATCAGCAACAGCACGCCAGCATTTGCCAACGTGCCGTTCAAAGCTGAAACCGGTTATGTGTCTTTATTACCTGGCAACTATGTGGTCACAGTCACGCCGACAGGCACTAAAACTGCCGCAATTGGTCCAGTATCTTTAGCGCTCGCTGGCAATAAAATTTATACCGCTGTGGCGCGCGATGGTGCGAACCGCGCAGCCCCAGTTGGTTTAATTCTGCTTGATGATTTTAATCAAGACTAGCCAATCCAAAACAGAGTCGGTCAAATACCGACTCTGTTTCATTTCATCGATTTATTGCTGATTAAACTCTCTGACAAGCAGCTGCAGTGCGATAAGTTGCTGTTGTTGCACTTTTACTTTGCGTTGTAACACCAGCATGCCGTAAAAACAAAGTGGTGCTGCGATCAATGAATAAAACTGCAGCATACTGTGCGGTACTTCATTGGGTTGCCATCCCCACAGCAGCCATAGTCCCACTACAAATACCAAAAGCAACAAGCAGCCCAGTTGATTGTATCGATAATACCAAAGTGAGAGCTGACAACTACGCAAGCGAAATGCCAAAACGCCTTGGCTGCTCCAGTTGGCGTAAGTGACCAGCGGTCGATGAATATGCCAGCTGACGATAGCGGATAGCACCACCCCAATAGCCAACACACTAGCCGCGATGGTGCTCAGCCAGCTTGGCATTGCTATCAGCAGCCAAGCTGCTGTTCCACCCATCACCAATGCCCCTAACCATTCAGCCCATAGCAACTGCCATTGCTGGCGTTGCCGTTGTTGTGCTTTGACCAGATCGGCCTTGCAAGGTGCAGGCTCCATCGTGAGATGTTGTTGTTGCCAGCTTTGGCGTAACTCATGAAAATCAAAATCATTGGGCATGGTGCATCAACTCCATTAATTCAGTTTTGGCGCGATTAAGCCGAACACGGACTGCGCCGTGACTAATTTGCAAAATTTCTGCGATTTCAGGGGCGTCCATGTCTTCCATCGCTAATAAAATCACTTGGCGATTGGCAGGTGAAAGCTGACGTATTGCCGTTAACAACCGAGTACTTTGCTGTTGCTCGCTCATGATTTGGGAAGGGCAGTCTGTCAGTAATTGATTCAGAATATCGTCTTCAAGGGGCTGCCATTTATGTTTTTGCGCCCGTGCGATATGGTCAACAATCACATTATGCACAATCCGAAAAAGGTAAGCTTTTGGATTCTCTGCACTGGATAAACGATGCATTGATTGGTGCAGCGCCAAATAAATATCCTGTTTGAGGTCTTGTCGTGCAGCAGCATCCGCTTCATACCCCATCAAAGTGCGACTAATCGCGCCTTGATGTTGCTGCCATAATTCGAGTAACCATTGTTCGGTTGCCGAACTTGGCTTCGTTGGGTTGTTGGGGCTCTTTAAAGTCACTTGCCGTGTCCATCCTTTGGGTATTTTTCGCCAGTCCTTGGTATGAGTCTTGTTGAAGACTCAAAGTGTTACAGCAATAATAAATTTTTGTGGGTAGCCACAGGCCCTTCAATGGCTTCTTTAGCGGCGAACGTTAGGCTGGAAGCCCGTGAGTGATTGAATTACACACCATTGAAAGTGGCTGTTGCGACTGCGTTGGATGGCAGTCGCAACTGATTTGACGATTAGGTTTGGTTGGATTTGTCAGTTTTCGGCACTTCATAATTTTTGCAGCTGGCCAGCACTAGTTGCAAATGTTCACCCAGCCCTTGTTCACCTAGCTTCGCGTTTGCCATGGTTTTCAGCGTTTGTAACGCGCCCTCTAATCCTTGCTCTTTCAATAATTCGCTGGCATATCGAGTGGCAGCTGCACCTTGTTGCAGTAACCCCGCCATTTGTTCGAATGACGGTTCTGTTTGCATCAATTTTTCAATTTCGGCTAACAGATCAGCGATGCGAGCGCTTTCAACTAAGGCCCCTTCAACTGTGACCAATTTGCCCATGGGATCTTCCGCTAACCGACCAGCAACACAAGCGGCAGTGCTGCCAGCTTCAGCCGATGCCACGACGGCATCAAGGCCTTTTTCTCCGATCTGGGCAATGGCTGCGGCGATTTTTTCATCACCCGCCAATAAAGCTTGTTCCGCTTGTTGCTGCTGATCTTCTGAAAAATACCCACAACTGGTGAGCATAAAAAGGGCAAAACCACTGAATAATGTCCGGTGAAAAGGCATAGCAGGCTCCTGTCGTTTAACGATGGTTAAAAAATGTGGCCGAGCTGACTAAAACTCAAGGAAGGGGAGCGAGATTGCGGCGAACAACATAAAAAATGGGGTCACCATGAAAAAGATGACCCCATCCCTATTGGTAAATCGCGAGATTTGCTTAAAAACGGAACTGGCTAACTTTTTTATCTAGTTGCGCAGCAATGTCTTTCAGGTCCGTTGAGCTTTCTGCAGTCACTTTGGTGGCCTGAGTGTTTTCATTAGACATTGAAGCAATCATCTCAACCTTCAATGCCACTTCGGCAGCGGCAGCAGCTTGGTCGGATAGCGTTTGAGTCATTTGATGAACCATGCTAGCAACTGCTGCTGATCGTTCGCTGATGCTGGCAATTGCATTGCCTGCCTCGGTTGCTAGCGTCACCCCTTCTTCAACTTGGGCTGTGCCTCGTGACATATTACTGACCACCAAGTGGGTATCCGCTTGGATGCGATCAATCATGAGTGCGATTTCACGTGTACTGGCGGCTGTTCTTGCGGCTAAATTTCTCACCTCATCGGCGACAACGGCGAAACCGCGCCCAGATTCACCGGCACGAGCAGCTTCGATGGCCGCATTCAGTGCCAATAAATTGGTTTGTTCGGCGATGCCACGAATGACGTCAACAATACTCGAAATCGCTTTGGTATTATCGCCCAGCGCAACAACGCTGGTTGAAGCTTCACGCACAGTCAACGCAATATTTTGCATGCTAGCCACGGTATCCTGAATGACCTTACTACCATCTGCGGAAGCAACGCCAGAGGCTTCAGTTTGCTGATGAACGTCATCGGCATTACTCGACATTTGATTGACACTGACGGTGAGCTGCTCCATTGCTGCCGCCATTGCCAATGCCGCCTGACTTTGCTCAACACTCGAATTGGCAAGTTGGGTACTTGAGCTGGCAATATTATTGGCAGCCCACATGACATGGGCTGAACTTTGTTGAACTTCCCGTAACATATGCCCGAGTTGTTTGGTAAGTTCTGCTGCACTTTGCGCGATTTGGCTCAGTTCATCATCGCCACGTTCGCGGATGTGTGCACTAAAGTCACCCGCTGCAAGGCTTGCCATATCGCTGACTAAATCGCCTGATCGTTTGGTCAGATCTGAGGCAAAACCAGCAATCAGCCAAGCGACTAGGCTGAGAATGCCAATCCCCAATCCGAGTTGTAGATATAAGCCCACCCATTCGCGTTCAATTCGAGAGAGCAACTCTTGTTCAAGTTGGTTGGTCATGAAGTTTTCGAGTTCAATAAACTGCAGCAACATCTGATCGATGTTCTGCAATTGCTGTTGCACGGTACTTTGGTTAAATACTTCGTTGAAATTGGCGGCAACTAATTGTTGGCTAAAATTTTTCAGAGATTGTTCGAGCGGTTGCCAGCGAGCAATTAACGCGGCAGCGACTTCAGGGGCGACATCTGCAGCAAGTTCCAAATCGTTATTTATGCGTTGCAAGGCCCGAGGAATTTCACGCTGTACTGCACTTTCCATACGACCGTAACGTTTATCCCCAACTTTGGTCGATGCCAGTGTTGAGGCCAGTGAGCCGCGTAATTGTTGCATCTGTTCAGTTAAAGCTGGCAGGCTATCGACTGCTGTCGTCATCAGATAATAGGTACTCGCGTCTGGGTCGAGCAATAGGCCCGTATCGCCTGCAACATGATGGCGAAATTCGGTAACTAAACCGATCATTTCGATATGCGCTAGGGAATTTTGACTCGCTGTCATCGATGACCATGTGCGTTTGATGGTCTGCCATTGTGTGTCGAATTCATCAATTTTGCTTTGCCATTGTGTGGCATGCATTAGTAATGACCCCGTTTTAAGTGTCGCTAAAGCGTCATCGACGGCTTCGGCATCTTTTTGCACCTGTGCTGTGGCTGTTTCATCACCATTTAGCACCAAGGCCGTGGAGGTGCGATGATCTGACATCGCGCGATTGATTGGGGTTAACAATTCAATGAAACGTTTTCCCGATAGTTCTAATTCATCCCGCTCGATAAAGCTTACATCCTTGAGCATTGAATTCATCAGGAGCAGTAAGCCTGGTAGGATTGAAGCGGCAAAAATCAGTAAAAATTTACTTTTAAAGTTGAGCCGGCGCGATAACAAAATGGCTGGGCCGGTGAGCGTTCGAATCATATATGCTGTCCTATTTCTACCACTGACCTTTTACCATAGAGGGCTTCAGGATTGTTGTAAACGCGTTTAGTTAGATATAAATCAATGTTTTTATTGAAATTGATGCTGAGATAAGTCAGGTGTTAACTGCTAACATTTTCGGTGTAGTTTGATAACTAAAATGCCATTTTTTTCGCGAAATTGGGTTCAATTCTTGCCCCCTTTCATCAAGCTACTTAAATTGACAGTGTTTTGAAGTTGGAGAAATTATGATTCGTTCTGCTACCCCCAAAGATGCTGCGGCTATGATCAACATTTATAACCCTTACGTGCTTACAAGTACTGTCACTTTCGAAGAACAGGCAGTGACTGAATTACAAATGGCCGAACGCATAGCCCTAATCCAGCAAGAGGGCTTACCTTGGTTTGTGTACTTGGAACAAGGCGAAATTATTGGCTATGCCTATGCCA
>JACCEA010389714.1_pt1 | contig 20538 bp, 22 predicted proteins | sample 7449851 | NCBI WGS metagenome assembly JACCEA01 (sample SAMN15323453, study PRJNA562643) | freshwater metagenome | isolation source: river surface water | place: USA:Blue River Watershed | collected 2017-08-18
TTCCTTTCGATGTCTCTGATTTAATTACTTCTGAACTACTGCCATGATGTCTTCTTCGCGCATAACTAGAAGCTCATCGCCATCAACTTTTACTGTCTGACCAGCATACTTGCCAAACAAAACACGGTCGCCCACTTTCACATCAAGTGGAATTACCTTGCCTGACTCATCTTTTTTACCTGTGCCAACAGCAAGGATCTCACCTTGATCTGGCTTTTCAGCTGCAGTTTCAGGAATCACTAAACCTGAAGCTGTTTTTGTTTCGTTATCTAAACGCTTGATGATCACGCGATCATGTAAAGGGCGTAAATTCATTTTGACTCCTTTAAAAAGTTAGTAAGTGTTTACTTAACAGTTAGTAAAAATAATTAATTATAATTTCCAGAAGCAGTGCTACCAAGCTGAAACAGGTTGTTAGCACTCTAACTGGTTGAGTGCTAATTATAGGGATGGAACCTCAGCTTTTCAAGGGTCAACACCATATTTTCCGTTCAAAGAACGGATCCCCCTGGGCATTCACAAACAAGCTTTTCTTCAGAGCAACTTAAACATTGGTGACTAAAAACTACCAAGTTATTGATTTTATTGGATTTAATTATGAAACCTAAGTCTAGGCTCTATTCCCTGGTTAAAAATTGGACTAAAAAGCCAAACTTGGCTGTTAAAGAGCTCCATCAGGGACAACTGTATGAAGTGATGCTGCAACCAAAAAGCCAACAACTGGAAGCCTGGGCTGAATCTCAAGATCTATCGTTTGAGCTGGTTTTGAGCACCAAAGATCTCGTTACTGAATTTGTCACGCTGACATCCTTAGAGCAAGCCCCAAAAGAGACGGTGATCGCTCTGGTCAAGGAAGGTATTCGTGCGGCTGATTATTGGCATAGCTTCACCAAACCTCACGCCATCATGCTGGCAATGAAAGCCGAATGGTTAACTGATCCAATCTTGATGAGTGACTTCCAAGAACTGCTGCTGAAGTGTCATTTACCGGTTGGATTAATTTATGTCGGTATCAGCGATTTAGCTAAAACAAAACAAACAAATCAATTAGAAGAGGCCTTGCTTCAATTACAACGCCTAGGCATTTTGTTTCATTTACTGAATTTCACAGGACAAGAAGAAGAGTGCCAATTAATGCTGAATCATCGCTTCACCCATATTCATATAGCAGGTGATTTGATCAGGCAGGCCATACCAGGCAGCCAATGCGAAAAGAAATTGATGGCCCTGAAAGCACTCATTGAAGCGAATGACTCAATCTCAGTGATAGGACCTATCAAACTCATGCACGAAAAATCGGTGGCTCAAAAACATGCCATTGATTGTTACTACGGCAAACACATCATGCCCGCAATGACACTTCACCAAGTTCTCAAAATGGGTCGAAGCGCCAAACAACAATTAGCCATAAGACAACTAATCAAGAAAAAGTCACACAAGGAATGAGTTAAATGAGAAAAAAAGTCCTATTAGTTGACGACCACCCAGCAATGCTCTGGGCACTTAAAAATATGCTGGCACAACAAGTTCACTTTGAAATCATTGGTGAGGCCACTGATGGTGATGGCTGCCTTGAATTCGCCAGAGAGAATGAAACCGACTTGATCATTCTTGATGTGGACATGCCAAAAATTGATGGCTTTGACGTGATCCGTCGTTTGAAAATCATTTCTCCAGACAGCAGAATATTGGTGGTCTCTTCTCTGGAGGCCAAGGTATATGGCAGTCGGGTCAGAAGTCTTGGTGGTCATGGTTTTATCAACAAGACAGCCAGCTCAGACATCATCCTGGCCGCATGCCTAGCGGTCTCTCAGGGCTATACCTTTTTCCACGTGAATAATTCATCAAAGATATTCAGCAGTGATGAAGAAATCATCTCATCATTCTCGCCAAGAGAATTCCAAGTTCTTAAATACTTGGCGGATGGCCATCCCAACAGTGCCATTTCAGAATTTCTCCACATCAGCACCAAAACAGTTTCCACGTACAAGAACCGTGTTTATAAAAAAATTGGTGTGAGCAATATTGCCGAACTAATTTCATTTTGCAGAACCAATCGAATCGTTGATGCCTGACAAATATCAATTCACTCTCTTTGCATTACTAGGAACCTGCTTATTCAGTATTTATTTGCTGATTAGAAATAAGCATTGGGCGAATCTTGCGCAAAAGAATCAACGCCACCTCAACGCATTTCAAGAAACAAAAAATCAGGCCATCTCAACCATCAGCCATGAAATCAGAACCCCGATCAGCGCCATACTTGGCATCCAAGAAAAACTGCTGCGAAATAATCATTTAGATATTTCGGAAAAAATCATCTTAGAAAGTGCCCATGCTTCAGCCGAATCGATGCTAGAGGTATTAAATCAGTTATTGGATTTATCAAAAATTGATGCTGGGAAGATGGAACTCAGAGTAGAAGCCTGCAATCTAGGAAATCTGATCAAAAATATCAACAGAACATTCAGTGTACTTGCTCAAAAAAATAACACCACAGTCAGCTGCCACGTTTGCCCTGAAATGGCAGAGAGTTTGATGGCGGACGGCACAAGATTGGGCCAGATACTACACAACTTGATCAGCAATGCGATCAAGTTCAGCGCTGACAGAAAAGTACATATAACAACGCGCACGATCGCCAACGATCACTATGCTCAAAGCATCTATTTTGAAATTTCAGATAATGGCAAAGGAATACCGCAAACTCATATCTCAAGAATTTTCAAACCTTATGAACAATATGAGCATTTTTATGCAGAGCCAACACAATCAAGCACTGGCCTTGGATTGACGATTGCCAAACAACTCATTGCCATGATGGGTGGCCGACTAGATATTGAATCCGAAGAGGGCTTTGGTACATCAGTGAGCTTCACGCTCTCGTTTAAAAGATCTATCAAACAACCTAAATACACAAAAATCAGCATCCCTGAGGAAAGGGTTGCGCCTCTGATCACCCATCATGAAAGCGTGATGATTGTTGATGACCATGCTCCAAGCAGGCTCGTCACAGAAGCTCAATTCAAAGAAATGGGCTATTGCGTTCACTCAAGCTCCTGCGGTCAAGAAGCCTTGAAAACAATTCTTGAGTCTTCTTTTGATATCTTGGTCACAGACTTGACCATGCCCATCATCAATGGCGATCAATTGGCCATTGAAACTCACCAGCACTATGGCTCGAAGATCAAGATTTTTGGTCTAACAGCTCACACCGATGGAGCCCACAGATTATTGAACCCTAACAATGTGTTTGATTTTGTTTTAATCAAGCCAGCATCCATACGAGATTGGCAACAAGAATTAGCACTTGAAAAAACATATTTAATGACTTTCAAAGATCCCGCCGACTCACAACAATCCATGATGAAGATCATTGCCAGTGAAATCCTGATCTACCAAGAAAAATCCCTGGATCTTTTACTGCAATGTCTTGGCAAGCAGCAATGGATAGTGAGCGAAAGTGAATTAAAAAGCATGGCGCATAAATTACTGGGTGGCGCCAAGCTCAGTAATGACGGAAGAATGGTCAAATTGTGTGAGCAATTCCAAGCCAAGATGCCTCAACCTCACCGCCCTCTTTTTTATGACCTGTGCATTGCCCTGACTCGCTCAAATAAGCTATTAAAAAAGATTGCCTCAGTGCCTTAAGCATATGTACATAAATGCTTATTAGGCTATATGATTCAGGCATGCCATTTAAGAGACATTTATTGATATTGACGAGCTTTGTTTTAATCACACAAAGCCATGTTTCATTTGCAAAAGATTTTTTACCTGCGCCAGTCGAGTCAGCAATTAAAAAGAGTGGCATCCCAAAAGAAGCCATTTCAATTTCGGTCGATAAAATTACCAGCCAACAAGACCATGCCACGTTCAACTCCCATGATGTGATTCATTGGCAAGAAAATGCAGCCATGAATCCAGCATCCACCATGAAGCTTGTCACAAGCTTGGCTGCCATGGAAATGCTAGGACCCGAGTACAGATGGAAAACTGATCTGTTTACCAATGGTCAGATCTCAAAAGGCACTCTGCGCGGTGACTTGCTCATTAGAGGAAGTGGCGATCCAAAGTTAATTCCCGAAGAGGTCAACAAGCTTTTGGCCAACCTAAAATCAAGCGGTGTTAAAAATATTCATGGGGATTTGATTTTCGATAGAAGCGCTTACGACAAGTCAGTCAAAGAGTCATCATTCTCTGATGGAGAACCAACTCGAGCTTATAACGTCGCACCAGATGCTCTTTTATTTGCCTTTAACAGTTTTAGTTTTCAATTTTTCCCAAATATTGAGAATCGCTTGGTTGTTATCAAACAAACTCCGCGCATGGCCAACTTATCTATTGACAATAACTTGGTGGTGGTCGATGGCCCCTGCACCAATTGGCGAGACGACATCACAATGTCATTGAAGGCAGAGAAAAACTCAGGATGGGTTGCGAGCTTTCATGGCAAATATCCCAGCGCTTGCTCTACTGCCAATTGGAATATTGTTGCGTCTGACACCGATCAATTTTTATCGCAGAGTTTGATTGCCGCATGGGAAGATCTTGGTGGCACATGGGGCAAGAAGCCGGTGATTAAGAGTGGTCAATTAACTGAATCTTTTAGACCAGTCGTCACGCACTTTGGCATACCTTTGTATGAATCAGTTAAAGACATCAACAAGCTTTCAAATAACGTGATGGCCAGACAAGTTTTACTGACGCTTGCCATAGAAAAGAATGGGGCCCCCGGAAACACCAATAACGGCAATATGGTGGTTAAGTCGTGGCTCAAGAAATATCAATTAGACATGCCTGAGCTTGTCATTGAGAATGGTTCCGGCCTCTCAAGAATTGAGAGGATCAGCTCTAAACATCTTAATCAAGTACTGCTGCTTGGCTTGAATTCTTCTACAAGAGATTACTTCACGGAATCACTCCCAATTGCAGGCGTGGATGGAACCATGAAACACCGCTTGATGGATACGCTTCGCAAATACATCCCTAAAAAAAGAGAGGCACAAGCTTTCGAAAAGAATGTGTCCCAATTTCCAAAGCCCATCAAAAAATATGGCGCTTATATTAAAACTGGATCTTTGGCGGATGTGAGAAGCATTTCAGGATATGTCGTGAGTAAAAGCGGCCAGGTCTATGCGATTTCATCATTCATCAATCATCAGAACGCTCGCTCTGGACGAGGGATTCATGATGCATTAATGACTTGGCTTCTTGATGATGGCCCGCAGCAATTACACGCCAGAGCCCACTGAGGCGCGCCCCAAGCGATCTCTGATTGCGTCCCATTCAAGACCACCGGGTAACTGTTCAAAGAAGATGTAATCCACGCTCAATGCATCCAACTGTCTTAGTAAAGCATAGAGCTCTCTGGCCACAGCTTTTGATTCAAGAGGCAAGAGCACTTCCTTTGCCACATTCTTTAAACCAAGCTCATTAGCAAGAAAATCTTTTGCGAAATGCACCCAAGCAACATTCTTTAAATCAGAGTTATTCATTTTAGCCAACACTGAATGAGTGTCTTTGGCATCATATAAAACTAATTTTGTTTTAGGAGCGTAGTGCGCGCTCAAACTTCCAGACACCCGCGGTGCCGATCCAGTCTTTGCTAAGGCACCATCAGTTACTTCATTTTTACCAAGCACTTGATCAATCATTGTTTGAGTGATCGCGCCTGGACGCAAAATAACCGCGCCATGAGTATCAAGGCGAGTCAGATCAACAATGGTTGATTCAATACCCACATCACAGGGACCACCATCCAGCACTAATACTTCTTCACCTGGAAATTCTTCACGCACATGCTCTGCAGTTGTTGGAGAAATTCTGCCAAAACGATTAGCGGAAGGCGCAGCTAAGCCGCCATTGAACTCTTTTAATAATTGTTGTGCCACAGGATGATTGGGACAGCGAACACCAACGGTTTCTTGTCCGCCTGTGACTTCCAATAAAACATTTTTGGCTTTTGGCAGAATCATGGTCAAAGGGCCTGGCCAGAACGCATGAGCCAAGATCAATGCTTCTGGAGAAACATCACGTGACCATTGACTGAGGATTTGGCGCCAAGCATTTGACGCGGCCTCTTGATCATTGCTCAAAGCAAGATGAGGCTCTGCAACATGAACAATCAAAGGGTGACCTGAAGGACGACCCTTACTTGAAAATATTTTATTGATAGCCGAAACATTATTAGCATCAGCTGCCAACCCATAAACTGTTTCAGTGGGCATCGCGACTAAACCACCAGCCCTCAGAACGTCTACCGCTCTTTTGATTGAATCAGGCATGATCAGCGTGCAATTTTTAGAACTCGTATGGCCTCTTCGCAAACCAACTCAACAGCAACTGAGGTTTTGCCTACAAAATTAATGTGCCCCATCTTGCGGCCCATGCGAGGCTCTGTTTTACCGTAAAGATGTAGCTTTGCAGAAGGAGCATTCAGAATCTTTTCCCATGAAGGCTCTTCTTGCTTTCCAGAGACCAACCACTCATCACCCAAAATATTGAGCATGATGCTTGGACCAATCAATTCAGTGCTGCCCAATGGCAAACGAGCCATGGCTCTGACCTGTTGTTCAAACTGGCTGGTCAAACATGCGTTTTGCGTGTAATGCCCTGAGTTATGAGGGCGTGGAGCAATTTCATTCGCGACCACTTCGCCATTTTTGAGAACAAAGAACTCAACACATAAAACACCGACGTAATCTAAGCGACGAATAATTTCCTTGGCAGCGTCAACGATTTTTGCTTCTTGGACTGGATTGATAGACGGTGCCGGCACTGTTGTTGTGTGCAAAATGCCATTCTTATGAATATTTTGTGCAATGGGATAAGCAACGACTTCATCATCATGACCGCGCACTACCAATGCTGATACTTCAAAAGCCAAATCCATGCGCTTTTCTAAAACACACACCACGTCACCAAATCCATTCCAAGCTTTCAACAGTTCATCACGATCATGAACTGTCACCTGACCTTTGCCGTCATAGCCCATGCGAGCAGTTTTTAAAATGCCCGGGAAGAGATCAGTGGAAACTGTCTCAGTATCACTCTGCTTTTCGATGACTTGATAAGGTGCAGGGCCAATACCAGCTTCTTTTTGCCAAGTCGCCAAAAATTTCTTTTCGGCAACCCGATCTTGCGCAATAGAAACGCCGGCGCTTCTTGGAGCAACAAATACGCCCAAGGATTCAAGCTCATCAAGCGCCTTAGCAGGAACGTTCTCAAATTCCGTGCTGGCTGCCTTGCAAATGGCTGCCATTTCTTTTAATGCTGTACTGTCGGTGTAGCTTGCTTGGATATGTTTATCTGCAACCACCCCAGCAGGGCTGTGTGCATCAGGATCTAAAACACATACTTTATAGCCCATCGCTTGAGCAGCATGAGTGAACATGCGCCCCAATTGACCACCACCAAGAATTCCTAAGTAAGACCCCGGCAAAATGGGGCTTTGACGATCAGCCATAAATCAAGAATGTCCCGGTAAGTTCATGGCTCTTGCTTTTTCAGTTTGAGCAGCTCGGAATACCTCTAACTTTTTAGCCAAGGCAGGATCGTTGACTGCAAGATTAGCAATCACATGCAAAGCAGCATTGGCTGCACCCGCATCACCAATCGCAAATGTTGCCACAGGAATACCTTTAGGCATTTGCACAATCGATAAAAGTGAATCTTCACCACTCAAATGCTTAGAAGCAACCGGCACTCCAAATACTGGAACAATTGTTTTTGCTGCCAACATACCTGGCAAATGTGCAGCACCACCAGCACCAGCGATGATTGCCTTGATACCGCGTTTTGCAGCCGTTTCGGCATAAGCAAACATATCATCAGGCATGCGATGCGCAGAAACCACTTTGGCTTCAAATGCAACGCCAAAATCAGTGAGCGTTTGAGCTGCGTTCTGCATGGTGTCCCAATCAGAATTTGAACCCATCAAGATTCCAACAATTGGTGTTTGACTCATCTTTTTTCCTTTTTGCTTTTAGCTAGCAATTAAGCAGTCAGTGTTTCTAAAGCTTCACGGTATTTAGCAGCGGTTTTTTCAATCACATCTTCAGGCAACTTTGGTGCAGGCGCAGACTTGTTCCATGGCTGACCATTGATTCTTGCAGACTCCAACCAGTCACGCACAAACTGCTTATCAAATGATGGCGGATTAGATCCCACTTGGTATGAAGCCGCTGGCCAAAAACGAGACGAGTCAGCCGTTAAAACTTCATCCATCAACACCAATGAATTATTTTCATCTAAGCCAAATTCAAATTTCGTATCAGCAATGATGATGCCTTTGCTTGCTGCGTAAACTGAAGCTTCTTTGTACAAACGAATGCTAACTTCTTTGATTTTTGCTGCCAACTCTTGGCCAATGCGTTTTTCAACCTCAGCATAAGAAATATTCTCATCATGCTCACCAACATCCGCTTTTGCTGCTGGCGTAAAAATTGGCTCAGGCAACTGTTGTGCATTTTTCAGACCCGCAGGCAACTGGATGCCACAGATTGAACCGGTTTCTTGATAGTCTTTCCAGCCACTGCCAGATAAATAACCACGCACCACCGCTTCAACCATGATCGGCTTCAAACGTTTTGTCACAATGGCTCTACCTTTGACCTGATTCACCTCATCCGCCGCCACAACTGAACATGGGTCGATGCCTGTTAAATGATTAGGAATCACATGGCTTAACTTACCAAACCAAAAATTAGCCATCTCATTAAGAACAATGCCCTTACCAGGAATAGGCTCACCCATGACAACATCAAATGCTGACAAACGATCAGTGGTGACCATCAACAGTTGATCATCACCAATGGCGTAAATATCTCTTACCTTGCCTTTTGAGATTAATGGCAATGACTTGATTGAAGATTCGTAAAGAGCTTGCATGAATACCTTATTTAACTAATTGAGCCAATTGACCGCTTTTGTAACGCTCAGCCATTTGTTCCAAAGGAATTGATTTAATCTTGCCAGCCTGACCTTCACAACCAAACGCTAAAAAGCGTGCCTTACAAATCTCTTTGGCAGCTTCACGCGCTGGTTTCAAATAATCTCGTGGGTCAAACTTGCTTGGGTTCTCAAATAAATATTTACGAATTGCAGCAGTCATGGCCAAACGGATATCTGTATCAATATTGATTTTTCTAACGCCGTGCTTGATACCTTGCTGAATCTCTTCAACAGGCACACCGTAGGTCTCCTTCATGTCGCCACCAAACTCACGAATGATTGCGAGCAACTCTTGAGGCACGCTCGATGAACCATGCATAACAAGATGAGTGTTTGGAATGCGCTGATTGATCTCTTTGATGCGATCAATCGCCAAAATGTCACCTGTAGGTTTTTTGGTGAATTTATAAGCTCCGTGGCTTGTTCCAATCGCAATAGCTAAGGCATCACATTGCGTTTGCTTCACAAAATCAGCCGCTTGCTCAACATCGGTCAATAATTGTTCACGAGTCATTGCACCTTCAGCACCGTGACCATCTTCTTTATCACCCATCATGGTTTCTAAAGAACCCAAAACCCCCAACTCAGCTTCAACCGTCACACCGATCGAATGGGCAAACTTCACCACCTCTTGTGACACAGCGACGTTGTATTCATATGAAGCAACCGACTTACCATCAGCCATCAAAGAACCATCCATCATCACGGATGTGAAACCTGAACGAATCGCTGCCATACAAACGGCTGGGCTTTGACCGTGGTCTTGGTGCATCACCACCGGAATATGTGGGTACGCCTCAACTGCAGCATCAATCAAGTGGCGTAAAAATGCTTCGCCAGCATATTTACGTGCACCGGCAGAAGCTTGCATGATGACTGGTGAATTAACTTCATCGGCAGCAGCCATGATGGCTTGCACCTGCTCAAGGTTGTTCACATTGAATGCCGGTAATCCATAAGTATTCTCAGCAGCGTGGTCCAATAATTGGCGCAAAGATACAAGAGCCATAGCTATTTCCTTAAATTAAAATTTATTTCACATTCACAATCTTGAGCGTGTTGGTTCCGCCAACTTGACCCATTGGCTCACCCACCGTCAACACGATGGTGTCGCCAGAAGTCACAACGCCTAACTTTTTAATTCTTGCTTCTGCCTGCCCTAAAGCAGTGTCCCTGTCATTGCTGGTGTCTAAATGCAAGGGGTGCACGTTTCTGTAAAGAGCCATTGATCGCTGACTAGCAATTTTTGTTGTCAGCGCAAAGATAGGCACTTGGATCTTATGGCGACTCATCCACAAAGCAGTTGAACCAGAGTCAGTCAATGCAGCAATCGCTTTCACACCCAGGTGATAGGCAGTGAATAAGGCACCAAAAGCAATTGATTGATCAATGCGCGTGAACTTTTGATCAAAGAAGTCAGCATCTAAATGATGTACTTCGGTTTTTTCAGCCTCAAGGCAAATAGCCGCCATTTGCAAGACTGTTTCAATTGGATATTGACCTGATGCAGTCTCAGCAGAGAGCATCACAGCGTCTGTGCCATCAAGAACAGCATTGGCCACATCACTCACTTCAGCCCTGGTTGGCACTGGATTAACAATCATTGACTCCATCATTTGAGTCGCAGTGATCACCACCTTGTTTGCTTCGCGAGCCAAACGAATCATTCGTTTTTGCAGTGCCGGAACAGTCGCATTACCAACCTCCACAGCCAAGTCGCCACGCGCCACCATGATGCCGTCACTGACCTCAAGAATTTCTTCTAATACACCAGGCATCACTGCTTCTGCACGCTCAATCTTCGCAATGAGTTTTGTTTTATGACCAAACTCTTTGCTGGCAGCATCCGCCAAGCCACGAGCGATTTGCATGTCTTCAGCATTTTTTGGAAAACTGATTGCAATGTAATCGGCGCCCAAACCTACAGCTGTTTTTAAATCTTCTTTGTCTTTGTCTGTCAATGCAGGTGCAGTCAAACCACCACCCGCACGATTGATGCCCTTGTTGTTTGAAAGCTCACCGCCCAACTCAACAATGGTGTGGATGCATGATCCCTCGACACCTTCCACTCGAATCACTAACAAACCATCGTTGAGCAATAACTTATCGCCCACCTTCACATCATTTGGCAAGTTTTTGTAATCAAGACCTACTTTTGTTTGATCACCCAAAGTGCAATTAGCATCGAGTGTGAATTTTTCGCCAGCCTTCAAAATAATTTTGTTATTTTCGAATTTACCAACGCGGATTTTCGGGCCTTGTAAATCTGCCATGATGGCAACTTCACGACCAGCCGCTTTAGAAACTTCTCTAACAAGCTGAGCCCTGGCTTGGTGGTCCGCTGCAGTACCGTGAGAGAAATTTAAACGGACAACATCAACGCCCGCTTCCATTAATTTTTTTAAAACTTCAGCGCTGCTTGATGCTGGACCCAAGGTCGCAACAATTTTTGTTGCACGCATTATTTATCCGCTCTTTCTGACAAGATAGCAAAGGCTGGCAAAGTTTTACCTTCTAAGAATTCCAAGAAAGCGCCACCACCAGTAGAAATGTAATCAACTTGCTTCTCAATACCGTACTTGGCAATCGCTGCCAAAGTATCGCCACCACCAGCAATTGAGAATGCTGGAGAGTGAGCAATCGCAGCGGCCAACATCTTCGTGCCACCGCCAAATTGATCAATTTCAAAAACACCAATCGGGCCGTTCCAAACAATGGTTCCCGCATGCGCAATGATGCTTGTCAGCTCAGCTGAAGTTTTTGGACCCACATCCAAAATCATGTCGTCAGGCTGCACATCGCTGGATGCCACTCTGTTGGCACGCGCCAATGGTGACAATTCATTCGCAACCACCACATCCACAGGAATCGGCACACTCGCACCACGCTTGGCCATCAAATCAATGATTGCTTTTGCTTCGCTCACCAAATCAGGTTCAGCCAAAGATCTACCAATCGGCAAACCTGCTGCCAACATGAACGTGTTAGCAATGCCGCCACCCACGATCAATTGATCAACTTTTTCTGCCAATGATTTAAGAATCGTTAATTTTGTTGAAACTTTTGATCCAGCAACAATCGCCACCAATGGGCGCTTTGGATCAGTCAACGCTTTACCCAAAGCATCAAGCTCAGCAGCCATTAAAGGACCAGCACATGCAACAGGTGCAAATTTAGCCATGCCATGAGTGGTGGCCTCAGCACGATGCGCCGTACCGAATGCGTCATTCACATAAACATCGCACAAGCTGGCCATTTTTTGAGCCAACTCATCATTGTTTTTCTTTTCGCCCTTGTTAAGACGGCAATTCTCCAAAAGTACCAAGTCGCCTGGTTCAATTTCAAAACCACCCTCAACCCAGTGACTGATCAACGGAACTTTGCGCTCCATGAGTTCTGCAATTCTGTCGGCAACCGGCGCCAAAGTATCTTCAGGTTTGAACTCGCCTTCAGTTGGGCGACCCAGATGAGATGTCACCATCACAGCTGCGCCTGCATCCAAAGCCAATTTAATGGCAGGAATCGATGCCCTGATGCGAGTATCTTCAGTGATATTGCCGGCCTCATCTTGTGGAACGTTCAAATCGGCTCTGATGAAGACCCTTTTACCTTTTAGCTGACCATTCGCGGCCAAGGTTGAAAGGCGATTGAATTGAAGTTTTGATGTGCCTGGCATAGCGTATTTTCGACAAAAGACAAGAAAGTAAGATTTTACCTTTTTACGGCCAAACCTGAGTCTTTTTTAAGCCAAAACAAGCCGAATGGCCGTGAAGGCCAACATCCCCAAGATAATCGTCAAAAGCATGCTTTTTGAGAGCCAAAAAGCAATGATTGAGCATATGCCGCCCCAAAAATAGGCTGAATTGGTCTCCAACTCATTAGAGCCTTGGGTAAAAAACATCTCTGGAGCAATAATTGCTACCAAAGCAGCTGCGGGCGCATACTTGATGGCATTTTGAAGTGTTTCAGATAACTCTATGCGTTCGCCCATCAAAAGAAAAAAGCCTCTGGTGATGAATGTGATCACGGTCAAACCAAAAATCACCATCCAAATTTGAAAAGAGCTCAAGTGGCACCCCCTTCTTTTTTGATGAAGCGGTCACACATGATTCCAACCAAAATAGCCACAACAACTGCCAAAACAATGCTGAGCTTGTAGGGTAAATCATTGGCCAATAGAGCCACCAATAAAGCAGATAAAGCTGCCAAGCGCGCTGATAGTTGATCGAGCATTGGCAACAAAATAGCTATGAGGGCCAAAGTTCCCGCAAAGCCCAAGCCCCAAGAATCTGGGACTGCTCCAGCAAGAAAAATACCCGTCAAAGATCCGATTTGCCAGATAGACCAATTGGTCAAAGACATGCCCAAGAAAAACGGCAAGTGAGATGGGTCTTTTTGGTATTTTGGGAATCTAGACATGAACAACGCAAAGTTTAAATCGCCGTTCAAGTAGCCCAACACCGATCTTTTCCAAAAACTTCTATTTTTGAAATAGGGCTGAATACCGGCACTGAAAACGACAAATCTCAAGTTCACGATGATGGCAGTGACAAAAATGGTCCATAGGGGAAAGTCGCCCGCAATCAGGGGCAAAGCTGCCAATTGGGCAGAGGCGGCATAAACCAAGAAAGACATTCCAATGGCTTGGGCGGTGCTCAAGCTTGATTCAGCCATGGCCATGCCGGTCACCAGCGCCCAAGTGAAGATCGCAAAACCAGCCTTTGACATGGTTTTACTGCCTTCAAGCAGGTGTTTTTTATTGTTTGAGAGCCAGGTCACTATGAATTGAGTCGTCTAAGAGGAACTTTGATTATAGGGAGCGCAGATGTCTTCGTCATAGCCATCTCCCGGTGGCTGTTTTACAATGGCGCCTCAACCCATTTTTCTCAGAATTTAGGAAACAAACCATGTCAATGGCAAATCGTGATGGCTTCATTTGGATGGGCGGCAAGATGGTCCCTTGGAGAGACGCAAACATCCACGTGTTAACTCACACACTTCACTACGGCATGGGTGTTTTTGAAGGCATCAGAGCCTACAAAACTGAAGCTGGTCCAGCAATCTTCCGTTTAAAAGAGCACACACGTCGCTTATTCAATTCAGCAAAAATCTTCCAGATGAAGATGAACTACACCGAAGAGCAAATGGCCAACGCAATCGTTGAAGTTGTTAAAGAAAATAAATTGGCGTCTTGCTACATTCGTCCAATTGTTTGGATTGGCTCTGAAAAACTAGGTATTTCTGCAAGAAGTAATTCAATTCACGCTGCAGTTGCTGCTTGGGAATGGGGCGCTTATTTAGGTGAAGATGGTTTGAACAAAGGTATTCGCGTCAAGGTATCTTCATTCACCAGACATCATGTGAACGTTTCTTTGGTGAGAGCCAAAGCTTCTGGTTACTACATCAACTCAATCCTTGCCAACCAAGAAGTGACTGCTCAAGGTTACGACGAGGCACTTCTTTTAGATACTGATGGCTATGTGTCAGAAGGTTCTGGCGAGAACGTGTTCATCGTTAGAGATGGCGTTATCTACACACCTGATTTGGCCTCATGTTTGGACGGCATTACCCGTGATGCCATTTTTACAATTGCTAAAGATCTTGGTATTGAAATTAAAGAAAAGCGCATCACCCGCGATGAGATGTATTGCTGTGATGAAGCTTTCTTCACTGGCACAGCTGCTGAAGTAACACCGATTCGTGAGCTTGATGATCGCATCATCGGTGACGGCAAACGTGGCCCAATCACCACAAAAATTCAGCAAATATTCTTTGATGCAGTAGCTGGTAAGAGCGATAAATATCGTCACTGGCTAACAGTGGTTTAAAAAACCGAGGTCATCATGAGTCAGCAAAGCGTTATCAAGATCGATGGCAATAAAGATTTACCTCTTCATTGCCCCAACAATAACTCTCCTGCCTGGAGCATGCACCCTCGCGTTTTTCTAGATGTGCTGACAACGGGACAGGCCAAATGCCCTTACTGTGGCACTGAGTACCAATTAATACCTGGTACTAAGCCACACGGTCACTAAAATGGTGAAGATACTCATCATTGCACCCAACTGGATTGGTGATGCAGTGATGACTGAACCTCTGATATCTCAGCTTAAAAAAAATAATCCTAATAGTCAGATCGATGTTTTAGCGACCCCCTGGGTGGCTAGCATCATGAAAGCAATACCAGCGGTTGATCAAATCATCACCGCAGATTTTCAGCATGGCGCATTGCAATGGAGTGAGCGCAAAACTCTGGCCAAACAATTGGCCCAAAGCGCTTACACCCACGCCTATGTTTTACCCAACAGTTTTAAATCAGCCCTGATTCCTTGGCTTGCCAAGATTCCTCGCAGAATTGGCTACCAAGGTGAAATGCGTTGGGGCTTGATCAATGAGGCGCTTAAAAATCCATCTCGCTCACATCGCCCACCGATGTCGAGTCATTACTTTGCGCTGTCAGGTCAGACATCCTCCGAAGTGCCACAACCGCACCTATCATTGCCACAAGCAATGATTGACCAGAGTCAGCAAACGCTTCAAAAAATTCAGGCGCACCAAGAACTCTATGTGCTCTGCCCTGGCGCTGAATATGGCCCAGCAAAACAATGGCCCATAGAACATTTTGGCAACTTAGCCAAACAACTCATTGAAACAAAGCAAAACTCTTTGGTATTAATTCTTGGTAGCAAGAAAGAGTTTTCGATTGGCAGTGACATTGCAAGCATCAGCACCCATCCAGATAGAGTCATCAATTGGTGTGGTCAAACAAGCCTTGAGGATGCCATGGCAGCAATCAGTAACGCTAGCGCTGTCATCAGCAATGATTCTGGCTTGATGCACATTGCTGCAGCATTTAGACGCCCTCAAGTAGCCATTTTCGGCTCCAGCGATCCAAGACACACACCACCACTTTCTAAACTTGCTGCCATTCATTGGCTACAACTCGAATGCAGCCCATGCTTTAAGAGAACTTGCCCACTTGGTCATTTGAAATGTTTAGTGGACATAGAAGTAAAAGACGTCCTAAACTCTGTCAATCAACTTAATCATTAAAAATACCATGCCAAGTCAAGCTAGATTATTTCAAATGCCAGAAGAAGTCATTGAAGCATGGCGCGAATCATTGCATCGCAATGACTTGGATGGATCCATTGATCTATGGATGGATGAAGATTCCATCACATGCATCCTGCCAGGTGGAAAACGCTTGAATGGTCACGCTGAGCTTCGCGAAGGATTAAAGAAAATTCTTGAAGATCATTTCTTATGGCTCGATCCGATTCAGGTGATTGGACACACAGGCATTGGAATTTCTTTCTTTGACTCAACCGAAGCTGTGCGCTTGGAAGCTGAGCAAACAGAACCAGAATTTTTCTTGAACTTCACCTACATTTTGGTTCAAGGCCCAATGGGCTGGAGAATTGCTCATATTCACACAAGCCCTGCTCAAGAAGAACATATTCAATTACCGAGCACCATCCACGGCTTTCACTGATCAAATCAGCAAAACTATTTTTGTTTTTGTTGAATAAGTTCTTGGCGATACAAATCTTGAATTTGTCTGGCGCGCGCATCAATCTCTGAAGACTGATAAAAATCAGCATCTCCTGCGAGTTTAGCTAAACGCATCTGCTCAATTCCACCAATCCATGCGCCATCAGCAACATACTTTTCTGCCAGCGCAGCGTGCGAAAGAGCTTTTTTACCAGCCTGAGAATAAGCTCTTGCTAGCATGTCCCACCATATTGAATTTTCTGGCTGCGCTCTTGTTTGAGTCTTTAGCCAATTAATCGCTTGCTCATACTGCCTGGTCTTTAATTGACCCTCAATCGTCAAGATATTCAAAGATCTTGATTGAGGATACGTTGCCTTGATTTGAGCAATTTGCTTCAACCCTTCAGCATGCTGTCCTTTGGCAAACAAAATATCAATCGCAGTCGACTCTAGAGAAAGACTTGAGCGCTGCACAGGAGATCCTTGTGCGGAAACCGTTTGCATCAATACCTTGCTTTTCTGTAAATATGATTCTGCTTCAGTTATTTTTTGTTGCTTTAGGCTTAACAAGGCCAGGCCATAGTTGCCCTCCAACTGTTTGATTGGATCCGCTTTTCTAGCAAGGCTTTCATAAAGTTGTTTTAGCTCTGGGTAATTACTTGAACTGGTCGTTTGTATTAATCTCGCCCTGGACTTTAGCAAGTAAAACTCTACCGATGAATTAACTTTCGGTTTACTCAAGCCACGGACTCGGTCTTGCATATCAGCAATACGATCCGTTGTTAATGGGTGAGATCGCACATAACCAGGAACCCCACTTTCCATAATGCTATTGGCTCTTTGCATTCTATGGAAAAAGTCTGGCATGCCTTGTACATCAAAACCACCAGCCTGAAGAATCTGAAAACCTACACGGTCAGCCTCTCGCTCAGCATCTCTAGAGTAAGCCAACTGATTTTGTATCGCTAACGCTTGACCGCCCATGGCAAGGCCTTGAGCTGCATTTGGATTACGACTGGCCGCAACCACGGCCAAAATGATCGACGCCAATGCAATCATTGAATTAGTACCCTGCTGGCCAAACATACGCGCGATATGTTTTTGAGTGACGTGGCCTATTTCATGCCCCAGTACTGAGGCCAATTCAGACTCTGTTTCTGCGGAAACAATCAAACCAGTGTGCACACCAATAAATCCACCTGGTAAAGCAAAAGCATTGATACTTTTATCTCGTACGCCAAATAGTTCAAAATTAATTAAAAAGCTTCCCTCTCCCTCTAAACCAGCGATACCTTGCTTTTTAGCAGTCGCAATTAAATGCTGGCCGATTGTGTTGAGGTAGTCATAAAAGACTGGGTCTTTTGAATAATCTGGATCTCTGCGAATATCGCGCATGATACGCGCACCCAATTGTTTTTCATCGACCGGCGATAAAGCTGCACTTGATGAATCTCCTAAATCAGGTAAAACTAACTGAGGTTGTTGAGTTCTCTTGCCAGTATTAGAAAATTCAGAGCCAGTCCTAGAAGACTGCATACTGCGATCAATATTTTCCTGAGCCACTCGATTGTTATCGACTTGAGCCAATAAGCAGCTTGGATAGAAAATGAAAGCGAGCGAGCCCGCTATTATTTTCTGCGCAACTTTATTCTTTTTTCGATTCATATCCCCAATTATGGTACAAATACCGCATGAACAAACTGACTCATTTTGATGAAACTGGCCAAGCCCACATGGTAGATGTGGGTCAAAAGGCTCACACACACCGTATTGCAACTGCTACTGGCAGTATACAAATGCAAAAAAGTACTTTTGACATGGTCATGTCTGGAAGCCACAAAAAAGGTGATGTGATTGGCATCGCCAGAATTGCAGCCATCCAAGCCACCAAAAAGAGTCCTGATTTGATTCCTTTATGCCATCCTATCGCATTGACCAGGGTTGCTGTTGAATTCACCCCCGATGAGTCGAATTCAACCATTCACTGCACAGTCACGACTGAGAACATTGGTCAAACTGGTGTTGAAATCGAAGCCTTGACCGGCGTTCAAATTGGTTTACTCACCATTTACGACATGTGCAAAGCCGTTGACCGCGGCATGGTCATTAAAGAAGTGAAGCTACTAGAGAAAAGTGGCGGTAAGTCTGGCACTTGGAAGGCTTGAACCAGAAGACTTAGATTCTTCATAGGATCTTAAAAGCAAAAAAGGCGAAGATTTCTTCGCCTTTTTTATTGCTGTTCCGCTTTATTTACTTATCTATTTTTACAACTTTGATTTTTTATTTGCAATCACTTGGCTGTAGTTTTGCAGGCAAAGTTGTTGCAGGTGACTTGCATGACCAAATACCTGCCCATGGTTGTTCACCCTTCACACTAAGATCCAAAGCTGTGACAGCATCGCTGCTGGCGTTGTTGACCGGCACAATGCTCAAGATATTAGCGCCTTCAGGAGCCACACTGGATTGATAGGTGATCAAAATAGCGCCAGATTTTTCAACCTTGATTTCTTTCACACTGTTTGTTGTGGCGCTCTTGAACGTTGACTCTGTTGCCACTGCCATATCTGCAGCACCCTTGCTTGAGTAAACCTCAGTCACAGCTAACTTAGCGCCTGCCGCCAAACTTAAACCTTCAGTCACACGTGTTTTAGCAATGTAATCTTGATATTTAGGCACTGCGATTGCAGCCAAAATACCAATGATGGCAATCACCACCATCAATTCAATCAAAGTAAAACCATTTTGCTTGTTTAAAGAAGTCTCTTGCTTAGGCGTCATAAGGTCTTTATTTTTCATTCATTCAATCCTTTGTTAATGGGAAACCATCTTCTCAGATGATACCCATCAACAAGGACTACATCGTTGTCAGAAAGCTCTGATTTTGAGTTGAGTCAAAGAACAAGCAATTAAGCTTGTTTTGTTTTCTTCTTTTGCCTCTTCATCACTTCGCCATAGAGCATGACGCCAACAGCAGCGACGATGCCTGCAATCGTTGCGTAATTTTCAATGTCAGCGCCAAATTGCTTGATGAGACCAGGATCAGAGAAAATCATTCCGCCTGCAATCCAGCCCAATAAGCCAGCACCCAAAGTCACGATCCATGGGAAACGATCAATCAAATAAAGAACGATTTGGCTACCACCCACGATCAATGGAATTGAAACCAACAAACCAAACACAATGTATCCAAACTGGTGATGAGCGGCATACACTTGTCCAGCAGCACCTGCAATCGCGATCACGTTATCCACACTCATTGCAATGTCAGCCACGATGATGGTTTTAACGGCGGCCCATAATTTATCTGACGCTTCAAGTTCGTGGCCATCATCATCTTCTGATTGCACCATCAACTTGTAACCAATCCACAACAGCAAAATTCCGCCAGTAAACTTCAAGAATGGAATTTGTAACAAAGTCACCGCAAATGCGACCAAGGCAATACGCAAGATGATCGCACCCGCAGTGCCCCACATGATGCCTCTGCGTCGCTGGTTAGGATGCAAGTTGCGACAAGCCAATGCGATCACAACCGCATTATCACCACCCAATAAAATATCAATCATGATGATTTGAGCAATCACGGCCCAATCAATCGTTGCTAGAAATTCCATGTCAACCTCATATTTTTATTATTTAAACAAAAAACGGGAGCTAGGCTCCCGTTAATTTTGACCCGTAAAAGGGATATTACAACAATGCCTTTAGCAATTTGCCCATTTCTGATGGATTGCGTGTCACTGTGAAGCCACACTCTTCCATGATGGCCAACTTAGCATCAGCTGTGTCAGCACCGCCAGAAATCAACGCACCAGCATGGCCCATGCGCTTACCTGCAGGAGCAGTTACACCAGCAATGAAACCTACCACTGGCTTTTTCATATTAGCTTTGCACCAACGAGCTGCTTCAGCTTCATCAGGACCGCCAATTTCACCAATCATGATCACTGCATCAGTGTCTGGATCGTCATTGAATGCCTTCATCACATCAATGTGCTTAAGACCGTTGATTGGATCACCACCAATACCAACTGCTGAAGATTGGCCAAGACCAATTTCTGTTAACTGAGCAACAGCTTCATAAGTCAA
>JACCEA011396122.1_pt1 | contig 20537 bp, 16 predicted proteins | sample 7449851 | NCBI WGS metagenome assembly JACCEA01 (sample SAMN15323453, study PRJNA562643) | freshwater metagenome | isolation source: river surface water | place: USA:Blue River Watershed | collected 2017-08-18
ATATCTGATGGTGTATTTTCAACGCGCGGAATCCAAACATTGGAATGGCTCAAATTGTGAATCCCACTCCTCGATTATTTTGTCTAGCCAGCATTGTTTAATCTGAGGTTAACAATGTTTAATTGCTTTTTATTCGCATAAAATTGTGTTTAGCAGCAAATTGTATTATTAAAATATAACATTTACACCATTAATGTAACAAAAATGCACAAAGCCTCACAACCGACAGTTACATATTGCACTAAAAGAAAGATGAAAGGTAAAAGTGATGTCACTCAAAAGCTATGTAGAGAACAGTATACTATTATGACGCGGAACTCAAATTATATACAATGATCCGATATTCAATTTCTAAACTATCTACATATGCAATCTGAAGCACGTGACAGTAAGGATAACACAGAGAAAGACCAAACACACGAGCACTCTCCTCCTCCCGGTTGAAAGAAAACAATCTAACCAACTATTTTAAACGCATTCACATTGTCTACAATATGCAATCTATAATTCAACTGGATCTGCTCTCTTCTCGTGAGCAGATTCCCCTGTATAGATATTCCCAGTAACGGAAGGCACTTCCACCGCAGCAACAGTGATAGGAAGGTTACTATTTGTTAGGTGACCTTGATCATCGCCCTTATCACTCTTGGTGTGGCGATTCAAATGCCTCTTAAGTTTCAAATGGCGTGCACTCACTTGATGCAAATCCATGACCGTTGCTTCTGGATCAACAGAGGCCGCAGATGCCGGCAGTATAATATGAGCGGGATAGTATTGGGCTGATGAAGAAGCATTGACAGTCGAAATGGTTGGGGAAGATGTAGAAGATGCAACAGATTGATGGAGTTTCAAACCACTGGTTATCTTGCTCTTTCCACCGCTTTGACTAACACTACCGTTGACACTAACACTGCTACTATTGGCATTAGAACTGCGACTATGAATATGACTGTGGCTTCCATTGTATTTCAAAGGACTGGTTGATGTACTGCCACTCAATTTGCCACCCTGACTACGACTATTACTTGGGCTAGGTCCCGGTGTACTCGTCCATTGACCACCAGAATTACCATAAGGTAATTGTTGAGTATTCATAGGCGAAGTTGGTGTGGAGGATGATCTAGAAGAACCAACCATAATAGGACTATGAAGTAAATGAGAATGTGAATGTCTACTTCCTCCACTGGAATGTCGACCACGATTGTACGAGTAACTATGGTAGCTGTTCTCTTTCGTATTATTACTGCTCTCACCACTATCGCTTGGAAGAGGACTTGGAACAGAATAGCGATCACCTTCAGGATCGAACTCTGCATCGAGAACCATAGTTGTAGAATGACTTCCAGTTTGATGGTGCACTATTGCAGCAGTTGTCGCGGCAGCGGGACTATTTACGTCAGTGGGAATATCTCCATAATACTGAGAATAGAAATCCTCATAAGATCGGACAATCTGTGGTTGATGACGTTGATGGCCACCATTATGAGCGCGCTGAAGCATATGTTCTGTGGGAGCAGGATAATACGCTGATGCAGTGGAAGTGGTATATCCATACGAGTAGGCTGATGTTGCAGCGGGGGCAAGAGACGGATCTTTCTTGATATTGGATTGATGCTGCTGGTGATGAAAGTGATTCATAGATCCCAGTCCAGTTGTCGATGAGTCGAGATCCATAGTGCTGCTTGTCATACTCAAAATACTTTCATCTCCTTCCACAAATCCTTCTTGATAGGGAGGTAGTGGATAATTGTAATGTTTTGTACTGTTATTTCCAGGATGGTAGCTTGGATTACGATCATGTGGGTGAAGTCTGGAATCATCATGTTTATATCGATCGCTATTACCTGATTGTTTTACATAGTAAGGTATTTCCTGCTCTGCACGATAAGAGTGATGGTGATGCACAGATTGAGGATTGGCAGTACCATTGTTGGTGTGAATATGACCTTCTGACGTTTGTGGTTGGTGTCCCATTCCATATGACGAGACAGGAGATGATAAAGCACCTTCATCTAAACCATTTCTTCCGTCCACGTTGACACGCTTTGGTTGTCGATGAATAAATAGTGGCAACATAGGAGAATCCATAGCGCCGATACCACGACGATCTAAGATTTGATTCGCCGCAACCATATCGTTTACACTATGATAAGCTATATGTACTTGTTCAATATTATCAGCTACAAGACAGTCAACATTTATTTGCACTTCTACTGGGTCGACTGATGGTGCATAGATGATATGCATTCCACAGAAACTACAAAATGTATAAATTCCCACCTGAGGATTGGTATTTGTATTGGCAGTAATGGAATCTATAGGACCAGATGCTCCAACAGGAGCATTGATTGCATCACCAGCAGATGGTTGTTGAACAGTATACATGGAAAGAATAGATGGATCACACAATAACTCAAAATCTTCATAAACAATCGAAATACGTGGAAAACGCAGCTTCGATGAAATATCAACTGCATTCAACACACGAGGACCGAAGATTTTAAATTTAACACGTTGACAATGACAACACCCCAGGTGAACAACCATATTCTCATCGCCATAGCGAGTGTTTGCAGTATTTGAAGATGAGGTGTGCTGCCTAATCCTGGCAGAAGTCGAATCCTCCATTGCCGCAACATTAGCAGTCCCTGTGATCAAGTTTGAATTGTTATTCTCCATTTTATTAAGTATCTCAGATGCTTCTTGCGACTTCAATCTGCGATTTGTATTGCTATTTGCACGTTTTAATGAATCGTGTAACCATTTCACAGCATATGCGACAGCAATTGTCCCGGTCACTGTCACAGCAAAACCCAATGATCGGTCAACGATTTGACCTCCTGCTCCACCACTTGATCTCATATTGTTAAATTGCTCAATCTTGATCAAATAGAAAGTGCACAACCACCAATTGCAATTCCTTTGCCTCCTACAATGATATGAACAAATCCGTCCCCCGAATCCTCTTACGTTTCCTGGAGTTGATCAGAATCACTTCAAAATAATAAAACACTTCAATAACACCAGTTTCAATGTGAGATAATCAAAAGAAAAATCTCAGATTGGTTTGTGAACATCAACAAATCTATCACCCAGATCTTTGGTATTGTATTTGATTTTTCCGTGGAGTTGTTGAGCAGCAAACAGCGTTGTTGAAAGCACTGCTGTACAGTACAACCCTTTTAGAGATCTGGGATCTGGGTGGGATCAACTTGGGAGTTGGAATAATTTGTCGAAAATATGCCGGAAATATAAGTTGGTGCAATAATCGTTATATTTGGATTTTGCTGTTTTCGGGGTGCTTGTTGCACACATGCTCCTCTTTTTTTGCTCTGCTTTGGATTTGGTATTTGGTATTGTGAGGTGACATCATAATTCAATCAGAAAAGACAGTTCCATTATAATTTTCTTTTTCTACTTCCTTGGATCATTGGAAGTACTTTCCCGAGTTATGATGTCAATCGATATCGACGGTATCCTCACTTCCAATTTCCTATCTTCGTCCATCCCTGAATTCGATGATAAATTGTTCGCCAGGAAAAATGATCATCTCAACGCTGTACGCAGTATTCCTGACGGGGAAGTTCGTGACAAGGGGCTTAAAGTGTATCAACACATTTTGAATGTGTCTGATCCGAAGTGCTTGACCTTCTCATTAGTTCATAAATTAATTCAAGTACATTTCCCGCGTAAAAAAGCTAACCAAGGAAATTCAATCAAGGCAGATGAGATCGTCCAGTCAATGATCTCTCTATTGCATGTTATGGCTGTGAAGCATTGGATCTATTTAACCATCCGATCGGGATGTTATCATGATTTATTGTTGAGCAAGTATCGATTTCCCTCTGAAGCGGATTTGTCAGACGTTACCGATAAAGAAAAGAAAGGCAAATCACTTAAACAGAGCGTAAATGAGATTGATCCACGCGATGTCCTATCTGCTAATCTTTTTTATCGATCCATACATATTGCTCATTCCAAATATGGTATGCCTGCAAAGGCAAACAGAGAGCACTTGATGGCAATCGGTGCGAAGCTCGAGACCTTGCATGGAAAGGAGCCCAAATACTATGCTGGTGGAGGAAAGCGTAGTAATGATCGTATACTCAGAGATAATTTGATTGACTATGTGACTGGAAAGTCACGCTTCACTAGAAATCGTCCGAATGGAATTAAGAAAAGAAATACTACTTCGACCGTAACTAATGATGCAAACGTTGCTCCATCAGATGAATCACTTGGAGAGACTGATAATAGTGGATATAATTCTGCCACAGACAGTAGCATTCACTCTGATGATCTCTCCTTTCTTTCTCATGAGTCGGATAATACTGTCATTGGTTCGACCCCACATTTTCTGCAATTTCTTGCTTCGCCTGATTGTGAAGAATGGAAAGATACTCTACAAGGCTCCTTGGAGATTGATTTTGATAGAATTTTTGATGATAATTATTTTGAGTATCCTCAACATGTTATAGTCCTTCCTAATAGTGGCGAGATTATGAACGGCGTTTTTTAGATAGTTGGTTTCGACTATCCAAGACTTGAGCTTGGGTAGTGTAAGCAACATTCTAAAGAGTTCTGTCGATTATAGTATGTCAGCCACGTAACTTCGACCGGTTACAGATGTGACAAATGATCCTATTGGCACAGTGTAGTGTATGAGAGAGAACGTGAACCAGGAGGATCAGTATCTGGTGGTCTTACTGATCACTAGATACTGATCCTTTCGGTACACGTTCGCTTTCCCGAAATATTGGTCAATGGATACATTTTCTAGCACGGTAAACGATGGAATTTGCGTGTCTGACCTACTGGAACAGTCACGGATATTTTTTGGAGTTGTGTTTCTTTATGTGTTAGTAATATTGTAATTCTTCTTTGTAGTGACTTGTGTAATTTTTGTTAGCCTAAATCAAATTAACTATGATCCAACTATCAACTGAGGAATATCAATTATTTAATTATGGGACATGCGTTGTTTGGATCATCTGTATGCACAAGCTATAAATCGAACAATTGGATATGTACAATCGGATCTACTTCTAATTTCGATATTATCTGAAACTTACCCCTTCTTTCTTCCAAATACCAGGGTGACGCTCACTGGTCGGTGATCAGAGATATGAAAGGCTTCATTCCATGACTTACACGATAGGGATCGCGGCAAAACAGCGCAATGATTCACAAACACGCCTTCCTGAACTTGGTAAGTCAATAAATGATTGCCACTAAGGGTAGAATCACTTCCATCGATAGCAGCTTCTTCATCACTCAACCCTAATGAATTATGAGATTGTGCATCATGCGAAATTCCCATCGAAGGAATTGGGTCAATGCGAGAAAAGCTTGGCCGAGAATGTGGAAAGTGGCTTTCATTTTGGAATATGTATAGCATTTGATTATTACGATGATTCACACCTCCATTGTTCTGAGTATTCAATACTGGCAAGAGCCTACTGCCTGGTTTCACAAAAATATGATCAACACCAACTTCTTCTTGATGATGATTGCGATGACTAACAAATGAAACCAAGGGTTTGGGACACAAACCATCAGGTCGTCTATTTGCAGGATAATCTTCATCACGATGATCGTCGTGCTGATAATGGAGATTTTTCACTATACTAGGATCATCTTCATCTTCCTCCTGAGACGGTGAATCAGATACCGCTGTTTCGAAAGTCTCTATCTCGGGTGATGCATCATTTTCTGGTGGATGTACTTCAAAACATGAATAAAATCCACTATTTCTCAAATGATCACACACTGGGGAATTCGATTCCACATTAAAATCACCCATAACTAATCTTGTTACATGACGGATACCATGTCTTTGAGCAAAATTATCCATAGCATTGGTTAGTTTTTTCATTTGTTGCATTTGATTCATACGATCAGCTAATGTATGTGGAAATGAAAGATGTGTATTTGCTACTAACATTTCTTTTCCTGTTATTCGATGTTTCAACCATAATAATAAAGCAACACGGTCACCTTCACTACATAAATAAACATTTTCTGATTGTATCATTTCAAATATAGTATTTTTTACTAATAATACAACCGCATCAGATTTATCACCAGTACGTTGTAAACTATACATTCCATAATTATGTTCTTGAAATGCTTTTGTAAAATATTGTAAATATGATCGATCTGTTAACCAAAATTCTTGTAAACCAATGATATCTGTCGTTTTAAATAATTCTTCATCAAAAAATTTTAATGTTTGTTCACCTCTTGCTTTCCATAATGTAGTATTGGATGCTTCGCGTTTACGATATCCCGTAGATAAGTCTAATGATGAGAGACGTTTATAAACAGGAGCTAACATATTGAAAGAGACAACATTAATTTCTGCTATAGATGAATACAGATGTTGTTGTAACTGCCAATCATAGTCTTTTCGACTATAGACATATGAACATTGTGAATGACTTTGTGTTGTATATTGAGAGATAGTAGAGGAAGACGAAGGAGATGTAGATAAAGATGTCATTAATGGAGATGCATCACTATGAAACAATTTCTTCATATTATGGCAGTATGTAGTTTTCAATGGGAACAAATATGGAGGACAAGTGCTGGAATTTAGCGGAGGAGATAATAAGACAAACTTTCTACGCCAACTCTGGGGGAAGAATCTCATTCCTCCTGAATTACCATGAAACCCGTTACAATCACCGTCTTCCTACTATTGGCTTTGATTGATTTGGGATTGATGAAATGCTATTAAAGCAATTGAAGTGAAATCTGAAGAAATGGGAAAATTCTGATTATTGGACTCTTCCCGTGTTATTTACAAATGACGAAATATTTGACTATGCATACAAGTAAACAATATTATTAGATGTGAAGCGTTACAGGTTTTGAGGACTGTAATAAATGTAATATTCTGAAATAGGAACCAAGCAGTTATTGGTCAGATTATTTTGGAGATAATTCTCATAAAGTCGACAACTGCAAATCATGGATTCGTCATCGAAGAAGCCGAAGAAGGATCCCTCCTCAACAACTTCCAAGAAAACGGCGGATGCCAACACCTCGTCGAAGGGCGGATCATCCAAGAAAGTTGTTGATTCTGGTATGATGAAGACGGGTGCAGTGGATGAAAAATCAGTTGCTAGTCGCAGAGGTCCCCAAGCTGAGAGCAGTGGGAAATCAACAAAATCTCGTAGAGGGCGTACAAACGATCTTTCCAAGAAAGCACCCGAGAAAAAGAAAAAGAGAGCAAAAATCCAAAAGAAATCAGCTTTTGAAAAAATTGGTGCTACGTTTGGAGTATTTCTTGGTCATGTGGCTCTTCAAGACCCTCGTGCTATGGAAGCAGTGCAAGCCTTAGATTTGCAACCGTGGCATCTACGCAGGTTGAGGGCTTCTTTCAATAGAATTGACATCGATGGTTCAGGAGCTATTGATTTCGAAGAATTTTTTGAATCTGTAGGAGAAGAAAGATCCCCTTTTACAGATAAATTGTTTGCTCTCATTGGTAAGTGTTCAGTGCTTGTCCTCGATGTATATTCATTATATCTGTCTCATAGATGTCGATGGTTCTGGTACAATTGAATTTGATGAATACGTTCGTGTGATGGCAACTTACTGCATGTTTACTAAAGACGAAGTTCTCCGTTTTTGCTTTGAATGCTTTGATGTTGATCGATCAGGAACGATTGATGAAAAGGAATTCGTGGAGTTATGCAAGTAAGTTCATCGTCATCCAATCATGACATAGTGAATTAAATAACAATAAATTCCAGATGTGTGAACAATGCCGCTCCAACATTTCCAAACAATTTCAAACGTGCGTTGGAAGATTTTGATGTAAATGAAGATGGTTTGATTGATTATTCTGAATTTTTGGAAATCGATCGACGATACCCGCTGATTCTTTTTCCGGCATTCCGTCTACAAGATGTCATGCAGCGTACTTCTCTGGGTGAACGGGCGTGGATTAAAGTTATAGAGAGATACCAAGAGAGTAAACGTGTTGAAGAGTATAAAGCCACTCATGGTGGAAGAGCACCACCAGATCCTATTCATAAGAAACTTTTGAAGACTGTTCTCCCATGCTTCTTCCAGGAAAAGACTCACATTAAAGTTGGTGCAGCGATGGAAGCGAGACATCGCATGGACGGCTGAGATATTTAGCGCGATATTATCATAAACAGCTTTGACTTTACATTCTTGTAATTCTTTTGTAGTGCTGACCTTTTTCGTGTGTGTTGATATATCAATGTCATTCTCATCTACTAAATGAATGGCTAATGGTCTAGTGCGTGTGAGTTGTGCGATTATCCATTGTGTCAGGTGCACGTATTGACAGTAGTGCTATTGACACAGGCACGATTTTACCCATATGTGTTTATCGATGGTTGTTGTTATGGGTTATTTGTATATTATATAGTTCTTGTTAGTGGGGTCCTACGAATTATTAGCAGCGTATGGAAATTGTGCTGAAGCTGCAAGAGTGGTGTATTCTTGTTGGTGTCGCAGATGTTGCATATCTTTTGTCTGTTGGGATTTTCTGCTACATGTATATAGTAGTCTGTGTATATTGCTTTTCAAGGTAATTGTAAGGGCAGAGATTGTGCTTAGACCTTGGTGGGGCCAAGTGATTTAATCATCTTAACCAAATGATATTTTATTATGTCATATTTTTCCTTGCGAATTAATTGAAAGAAATACTATGTACGCTATTGTTCATCATCAATCGTCACCCCGACAAGTTCCTTGAGCATTTTCAATGTTAGTAATCGCAAAGAATTATCATGAGAAATGTGCTTAGCACTGAATAAGCCTTGAGAAATTGCGTCATGTGTGTGGCGAAAGCGATTGAAATGCCGAAAAGTGCCACCTGTTTCCGGTTTAGTCCATACTACCCAGTAATGATTTAATCGATGAGGCGATGCGAGATGGTTTTCCAACTGATGAGGTTTTATAAACATCTTACCGTGACCAACTTTCATTTCTTCACACAGATAACCCGATCGGGTACAATATAATGACATTGAAAAGCGTTCAGGGGTGGACACACTATCAGAACTGGATGATCTAGCTTTTTTTCTGGTGATACTGCTATACAAATCAGTGAAAGGAAGCAGATTATTACCTCCATGGTAATAATTTTCTGGAACTGAAAGTTCACAATCCATCTCTAATGTATCAAACATAATCGCTGGATTTCTTGGGTCTGGGGCAAGTTTTCTTACAACAAAGTCTATCAATGAACTAAAAGGGAAGTTTGGTGGTGGCAAGGTTGTTGAGCGTGTTGGTGGTATGGACGGAGATTGAGATGGATGCGGCGATGGTGGTTTACTCATATCATTGTTATCAATATCGCCCGAAGCAACAGTATTTTCACTCTCATCTAGTCTTCGTATTGTCTTGCTATTCCCATCATGAGTGCTTGTGCTAGTCCCCCAATATTGATCAAGTAGGATATTCGCCGGTACAAAGAATTCATCAACATCAATATAGCTAACCCAATTATTGGAACGTTTACCAAAAAGATAAACATGGGCATTTAAAGCAGCATATTGTATTTTGTTGAAATGTTCCGTATGATAAAATGGAAAATATATCAATGTCACAATATTACTCTCAAGGAAAGGCTTAATCAAACAATGTTCTAATTGCCATGTTGATGTCATAAAAGTCTCATGATTGACATAAAAATAAAAATGTTCAATACCTAGTAATATATGATATATAATCCATTCTACAACTAATGGATCATTAACATCTTCAATCATTGTTTGTATTGTAAAAGGAAAATTACGATAATCCAATGGATGATTACGATATAATACAATATTCTTTAAAAGCATATCTTTTTCATGATATTCACGTCGTTTATAATATTTCATTTTATTACTATTTTGTATTGTAATTGTACGATTAACATAATATGTATGAATGAGATCAAAATCAATGTGATGAATTACACTCTCTGGACCATGACTATGTTGATCGTTGTTTTTACTACCACTGCCACTCTTACTTCCACTGTGAGTAGCAGCAGATTCACGTAAATGTTGAAGAATTTCTTCAGGTATACGACAACGCATTCGATTATTTTTTGTTGGAGAACCGACTGCTGATAAGAGATGAGAATCAATTTCCATTGGAGATTCTGCTTGTAAAGGGTAAGTGAATATACACGTGAAGATATCATGAGCAGGAGATATCTTAGATTCTGCAGAACTAGGAAAATCATTCTCAACTCCAATAAAATAGATATAAACATTGGAATGGTGATTATTTGCATCATCCACATTACCTCCGCTTGTGCCATGTGAATGACTATCTTCCCACGGATCACGATCGAACCCAATGGCTAGGAAGCGATCATTGATACCGGGACCATATCGGAAACGATTGTTATACTCATTAGTATCTTCATTCACTAAAAATTTCTTGTTTATATCCGTTGTTGTATAATTGTAATGAACTTTTTTATGGGCAGAATCCCCTTTGACTTGAGCCACATTCCACTTTGCGTAATGTCCAAAATCACGGATTGTGTGACCATTATCTTGAAGGCTACTACCTCCATGCCACAAATACTTTGGAATATCAGGATATACTGCAGGAGTTGATGGAGAGTCATATACATGCTTGGAGATAGAGAAGTGAGGAGAATGTTGCATAAGTACTTCAGACCTAGCATCATCATAGAACTTAGAAGGAACATCATAGCGGATAGTTGAATGACGATCCCGATTAATGAAAGAAGAAGAAGTTTTATTATTTATAGGTGGGCGATATTGTGGACTAGGAGGAAGAAAGTAATCAAAGAGATGATAATACTTACCATATTGTCGTAGGAAGTCCATCGCTCTGCCTACATAATAATGGGACAATCGCTCTTCGGGAGACTGGGTTACATTTGAAACAGGAGTTGTTATACCTTGATTAAGTAGTTTGTCATACGTTTCTTTTCTTTTTTGTGGATCGATATGATCTATTGTTTTCACAAAACTAGTTGTATCACGATGATGTGAATTAGGATGAGCAGGTGATGGATGTAGTCTTCGATGGTCAATTGCTGCATCGCTACTGTTCCAATCAGCATAATCGTTTCCATAATTTCCTATTCCAGGTTGGAGTTTTCCTCTTAAATTACCCTGTATTTGAAAAACAATACTGTATTAGTTATATGCAATTTCATTATTCATTGCACATGACATTATTACATCAACAGGTTTCTGGTGGTGTCGAATCGAAACTCTACTACCGACGTTCCCAACAAGGAGCAGCGTTAATAGAAAGGTAAACAACACTGTGACTGGAAGGTGCCTGTGCCACGATAGACGGCATATCCCTCTCATGATTGGATTTTGCAATGACATCATCACAATCAATCATCAATTTGCACAGGGCTACAGCACACTGGTGCTGGGCCGGTGGGCTGCTCTGCTCGGCGGGACCAAATAATGCCAGCAGCGGCTAATAATAATAAAATACATTTATGCTGGCGTCAACTGTGAAACCTTGCTAGTATTTCCTTATGTTCTTTTTGGAGCGAAGAAATCAAACGCACATGCTTTTGCTTTATCGAAGCCTGTACTTCTAGTTGGTATTATTTATAATAATAAGTATTACTTCTATATTATAGGTCTCACTAAAGCGTATTAAAAATATTTACAAGGGCAAAATTGGTTGTGTGAAACTGTTGTTATGAAGAATTGGTCAACGAAGATGAAGTTGTTCACCTTATTCATTGTTTCGGCTCTAACTGGTCTCACCTCGTATTGGTTCAAATTCCATTCGAAACTAACCTTTATGAGACTATTTCGCAATCTCTCACGATACAAGGCTCGTAAGAGACTCTATGGTAACAATGCAGCTTTGATGCCATTATTGATGGGTAAAGAGAGTGACGTGATTGTTGACAGCAAAAAAGCTTCTTCCATTGACATCAATTCTCTTACCGGAAATGCGGAAACCGTACCACAGGAAGAAGACAATGGCTTCACAATGACATTAGAAGAATTAGCAACCATGAATGGTGCTACTGAAACTACTCCATTATATATCTCTATCGGAGGATATATCTATGACGTCAGCAAAGCAAGGGATATGTATGGTCCTGGAGGAACATACCATCCATTGGTTGGAATTGAAGGGACCAAAGCTTTTGCCACAGGCTGTTTAGAGGAGGATTGTATTCATATTACAGTAAAAGAGTCTCCATTGAGCTCTGACGAAGAAGTTGAAATGAAGCGATGGCTTGATTTCTATAAGAATCATGATAAATACGAATATGTAGGCAGACTTACGGAAAACAATATAATTGATTCGCTAGTATCACAAGAAATGAACGAAACGGAAGATCAAGGAAGCGAACTAAGTTCTGAGGATATTGCAATCAAAACTGAGGAAAAATTTGTTGACACAGTCCAAGCAGGACAATCTACCGAAAATATTGCAGTCGCAATGGAATTGTAAGGGGTAGGTGTGCAGATGGAGCGTATATCAATCAATTGTATATTTGTTCATTTTAGGTTTTAGTTCTTAGATGTACTAGATTATCTTTCGGTGAAGGTACAGAATAATTGTAGATTGAATAATAATAAACTGTAAATTGAATTTCTGTTTTAGGGTGTACCTTGATGTTGTTCTATTCTTTCCTCACTAAGATTTACAGTTCTATTGTTAAGTGGCTATCGATTACTTTGAACGGATCCGCCGCTTCTACCTGTATTAGAGGAATATCAGATAAAATACGCTGAGTGTGAATTTCCGAAAGTGACTCAATACAAAATTCCTTGAATTCACCAGTTTCTGATGTTTGTTTCATCCGTTCCAAATATTTGCAGATTAAGCTTCGTCGAAATGCCTCTGAGCACTTTCCCACTGTAGGAAATGGAATCATCAATCGTTGAGCATGCAACATCATACGATCTGCCAACAAATCACTGGAAGAGGCAGTGGGTATGTTGATCTTCATTGACTCATTATTCAAACCTTGCTCTCCATATAGATGATTAATGCAATCACGGTGGTACTCATTGTATGTGTAATCCCCCACAATGGGATGACCAAGACAAAGAGAGTGAATACGCAATTGATGACGCCTACCAGTCGATGGTTTCATCAATACTTTGGTTACTGGCTGACCTTTATACATGATGTGGTCTAATATGTAAACTTCTGTGATACTCGTTTTCCCAGGATTTCCTTTATTACCAGGTTCCATTCGGAAATCATTTTCCACCTCAGCAATAGGTATATTAACTACCAAGCAATCTTTACATTCTATACCTTGCTCTTTGTCTTCTTCTTGTCGTAAATGGTAAATGAAAGGTACAGATAAGGTTTTATTTTGGAAAACATCTCTACATAAAACCTTAACTTCATCACTGGACAAGGCCGTTGACATCTTGGCAAGGTCATTAGTCACGGACTCAGGTTGATTTGAAGAATCTTGCAGTCCTTCCGCTAACTGATCTTCATCCGAAACACCTACTATCGCTTGTTTGAGCTGATCGGATATTTGATGTTGTAGCTGCTGAATAGATTGAGGCGATGAATCGAGTAGAACTAGTTCTACTCCACAATTTGACAACAATTTGCGCAACAGCTTTCGCATTTTCGGTTGCCGCTGTAATTCTGCCAAGGAAAGCCACTGAAGACGTTGATAATCTTGTTTCCACTGGATACTGTTTTCCAGTAAATCTTGCAGTGCATCGTAATGAGGATCGGTCTGATTCTGTAATGATTGGAAAGCTGAGAAACATATATCTAAGTTTTTAAGCATTACTGTATCTTGCCAATTCATCGAAGATGCTGAAATTTCCGAAACAGCACCACTGCTACTGCCAACATGAATATCGACGGAAGAATTAGCTGGTCGTTTCCGCGTTAGTTTTCGATTGATTATACTTATATGATGACAATTCGGTTGGGTAATCTCATTATATTGGGGCAAGTCTGGAAAGTCAAATGGGAGTGGTGAAGATAACAATGGCCAGTCATCTAACTTTAGATGTCCCTGTAAAACAGCAAGATACTCTTTTTTGGTTTGTCTATGTTCGAATGCGCTGCTAGCGGCTGCTGTAGATGACCGATTCAGACCAATGCAAAGTACACCAGAAGTAGCAAAATCCAATTGATGAATCCACTTTAATGCCTTCTCGTCCACTGAAAGCCAACTAGCAACCAGCTTTTGCACAGTAATGTCAAAGTCTCCATCCATTCGAACATCGTAGGGCTTATCAATCACACAGTAGTTTTCATCGTGATACAATATGGCAAGAGGATAATCACTAAGAGTGCGATGTGAATTACGATAGAAGCGCTCATCTCCATAAGCATTTGCTTCATCATGGAGAATAGTGCTGATAGTGCTGCGTTGTTGGGTAACTTTCAGCTTCTCATCAGCGGTTATGCAGGTTCCGATTTCTCGCTGTGATTTGTGGGGACGCATTCCAGGACAACGTAGAATAGAACTAGTGACGATATAATTGGTGAAAAGGTGAAATTTTACTCTTGACAATGACAAAGGTGACAGTTTGAGGAGAGATCTGTGCATGATCCACGCGAAAGACCAAATCCAAAACCCAAAATTGAATTCCCAAATTGCATGCTACGCCAATATATATTGCATGATGGCGAGTCCCGAAGTCCCGGCCAAACATGCGGAACGGACGTACGCTTGTTGAAAATGAGGATTTTTCCAAACATCTATTTTTCTGAGAGTTACAAAATGAGATAAATTAATTAATATTTATGATTTCTGATGCGATGACGCCAAAGCAACAGCACAAACGGAATCTGGAACATGCTGTTCCGGGTTCCGAGGATTTCGTCTGAAGATCCAGAACAATTGTAACTACTGCAAGTTGTGTGAAGGAAGCTTCATTTCTTATCTACAAGTTAAACAGTAACAAAGAATTTGATTGGCTTTGCAATCTCCTTAACTGAAAATGACTACACACGGAAAGCGTTGGGCTACTCAGCCTCATGAGGAAGTTGACATTGTTGTCGCTAAAACTGGATATGCTTCCAAGACTCCGAAGACCGTTGTTGAGTGCTTGATGAAGACTGTTGAGAAACATGGTAACGAAAAGGCGTTGTGTTTGAGAAGACCAGTGAATGTAAGTGTTTTTTAATGTATGCAACGGAAGATCCTCGTTCAACAGTCCAATAATGCTCGTGATTTGAATTTGTTTTAGGGAAAGCTTCCAGAAAACTGGACTATCTGGACCTGGAACGATTATCTTCGTGATTGCCGCTCTTTTGCAAAGAGTTTAATTCACTTGGGTGTGCAACCATTCTGCATCATCAATATTCTTGGTTTCAACTCGGTAAGTATCTTTGGAATCCAGTCTTCAATCCGCAGCTCACCCTTCGTCGTTTTCTTTAGCCTGAGTGGATTCTTGCATTGAACGGTGCAATTATGGCTGGATGTATTGGTGCTGGTATTTATTCCACGAATATGGCTGAGGCTTGTCACTACATCTCTGAACACAGTAAGGCTGAGGTCGTTGTTTTAGATAACAACAAGCAATTGGCCAAGTATGCCCAAATGGCCAACCGCTTACCTCACTTGAAGGTTTTGGTTATGTGGGAAGAAGCTGCTGATCCTGCTCTTGTTGAGAGATGCGGTAAGCCAGTTTATAGCTGGTCTGATTTCCTCAAGCTCGGTTATGAAGTCTCTGATGCCACAGTGGACGAGCGTGCACTCTCGGTCAAGCCCGGTAATTGCGCCTCCCTTATCTACACTTCTGGTACTACTGGTCCACCCAAGTCTGTGATGATTTCCCATGATAACTTGACTTGGACCGGCCAGAACATTATTGATCACTACATGGACTTGAATCATGAGGACCGTGTCATCTCGTACTTGCCATTGTCACATATTGCCGCTCAGTTGATCGATATTTTTTGCATTCTTCTTCTTGGTGGATCTACTTGGTTTGCTCAGCCCGATGCTCTCAAGGGTACATTGACTGTCACCATGAAGCAAGTACGTCCAACTTTCTTCTTTGGTGTCCCACGTGTTTGGGAGAAGATTCAAGAAAAGATGGTTGATCTAGGCAGACAGAGTACTGGTATCAAGAAATCTCTTGCCACTTGGGCCAAGAACTGCGGTACTGAGAAGAGTAAGCTTTCTCAATATGGTGCTGCTGGGGGAAATCCATGGGGATATGGCTGTGCAAACTCCTTGATTCTGTCGAAGATTAAGGAAGCCCTCGGTCTCGATAAGGCCAAGGGATGCTTCACTGCTGCTGCCCCAATCGCTCCAGAGACTCTTTGGTACTTCGCTTCGTTGGATATTCCAGTCTATGAAGTGTTTGGTCAATCTGAGTGCACTGGTCCACACACTGTGTCGTATGCCAACTGTTGGAAGATCGGCTACTGCGGTCGCCCAATTAAGGGAAGTGAAAGCAAGGTCGATGCTAATAATGGTGAGCTCTGCTACCGTGGTCGCCACATCTTCATGGGCTATATGTTCATGGAGAAAGAAACAAGAGATACCATCGACGAAGATGGGTACTTGCACAGTGGCGATGTTGCTGAGTTCGATAACAATGACGATGCAGATATCCCTAAACCTTCCGGTTTCATGAAGATTACTGGTCGTATTAAGGAGCTCATCATCACTGCTGGTGGTGAGAATGTTCCTCCAGTGTTGATTGAGAACGAGATGAAGGCAGCGATGGTTGCATTGTCGAACTGTATGGTTATTGGTGACAAGCGCAAGTTCTTGACTATGTTGGTCTCTTTGAAGGTAGATATGGATCCAGAGACTGGTTTGCCAACTGACAAGCTTGCAGCTGATTCATTGTTTGTCGCTGGGCAAATCGGAAGCAGTGCGAAGACCTACACTGAAGCTAAAGCTGACCCATTATTCAAGCAATATGTTGATAAGGGAGTCAAGACCGGAAACTCAAAGACGACTTCTAATGCTCAAATCGTTCAGAAGTGGGTTTGGTTGCCAGAAGATTTCAGCGAACGCGCTGGTGATCTCACACCAACCCTGAAGTTGAAGCGCAAGGTTGTGACGGAGAAGTACACTGACTTGATTGAGTCTCTGTATGTTGGTGGTGATGACAAATAAGTCTAGTATGCTCTGAACATGAGTTTGTCCATTTGATGTAACGGGTTCAGAATAGTATTAGTCGAGTTCATCCACAGTTAATGTCATCTTTATCATCCTAGTTGTCTTTTTTGTACCGATCATTAGTGCAGGTCTGTGCAGGTTTATGTTTCAGTTGTGTGTTCATGTAATTACAAATAAAAGAAGATTAATATGCATCTCCAATTCAAGGTTAAAGTCAAGATGCTAAAAGTTTATAAGCACACCAATTATAACTTTTTTTATTGCATATCTTAGCATATGTAGTTTCGATGTTCAATCCATGCATACAAACTCTTGCGTGTGCTGCGAACTGTTGTGGTTTGTGATTGTAATTAATTAAACGAATTTGAATCAAGATGAATTTCGCTTTTCAATATTTATAAACTATTCATTTATGTTTACCAAAATGTGCAATTAAACAATCGATAAGAAATTGACTGTAACTTTTACTTCTTGACTATTTTACCCAAATCAGCCAAAGTGCGATTCAGCTTGCCAGTTTCTCCACGTAATTCGTTAGCAATGCCATCAGCATGAGACATGCATTTCTTTTCTGTCTTCTTGTTGGTTTCCGCAATCGATGCTTCTAACTTCTTCTCTGCCAATGCCAAAGCAGTAGTTGTTGCAGCCAAAGTAGCTGATAATGTCACAATTTCAGTTTGTTGTTTACTCGTCAATGTTTCCAACTCAGTCACTCGAGTATGCAACTTTGCCATCACTTTTTCATATTCTTGCATACGTGATAATGAGAGTAACATATGATTTGTCGTATGATCATGTAAGTGGCAATCTAAATCCTTCGCAATCAAATCGACATGACAACCGATGCAATAAAATGGACATTGAATAGGACGTAAAATACACACGTCTTGCATGTGACGTGATAACTCTTTACGACGTAATTCAACACCACAAGTACGTTGACAAGGAATAATTTTTTCAGGACAAATTTGATCATGCTTTTGATGATGAATATATGAATAGCATACTTTACATGGTGAATGATCACATTGTTCAATACGATAGAGACAAGTTTCACCACACTGACGAGTATGACAGTGATAGTGATTACTCTCATCAAATAAACGAATAAATAATCTGGCAAATTCTTCCATTTCCTCAGGAATGCCATATTGCGAAGATGAACGAAGCTGTAGTAATCGTTCTTGAATATGACCTTCGGTGCTGCCTTTGACTAAGACAGAAGAAGCAAAACTAAGCAAACCTCCTTGTTGTCCAAGGAATTGCTTTGTGAAGAGATCATTCACTTTCTCAAGATCATAGCACGGAATACCAGAGCTACTGAGAGAACTTACCGAAGCAGAAACTGAAACAGTAGCAATGGTGTCATCGCCATTACCATCAGCCGCTTTGCTAATGCGCACTGCTGCCTCAGCTGGAGCGGGTACAGCATCAACAACTTGCTGAAGAAGTGATTGACTGCCCATAATATCCCTGGCTTTGAGGGTTACCATGAAGTCAACAAATTCAGTCTTTAACCCGTTTATTTTGCGTTCATTAATGTGGCGTGGATAACTCTTGGTACTGGCCTCGGCAAGCTTTTCTTCAAAGAACTTAGCCAGCTTTAAGACCTCCTCCAAGTCACAGTGTTCACATGTCAATAGCTCGCGATTGAAAGAAGGTGGAAGGATGGTCGTCGCTACACAAAAATGTGATCATATTAGGAGAATAAAGAAATAGGAAACGAGTCAATTACCATCAAAATATTGGAGCCTAATTAATTTTCTGCGACGAGCAAAATGCATTATTCCCTTCTGTGCAGATCCTCCACTAGTTGTATTGGTACTTGATGAGGAGTCACTACGATGAAAATCTTCAATAGTCCCATCAACACTTCCACGGCGTTGAGCTACAGTTGTGACTACAGTAGTATCTGTTGCAGCAGTGGCAAATCCCGTAAAGTCAGTGCGATAACTCCATCCTTCAGCATCCACATCACAGACAAGGGGATCAACGATCCATGTATCAGCATCCCATTGCCATCCTAAGTTGCATCTCATATTATCATCAACCATAACACAAATGATGTAGCTTTTCCTTACCCTTCGACAGCAAGACTAAGCTGGCTTCCTCAAGAGATCCATAACCATCAGTACCATCATTGTTACTGAATGCCTTGCGATCCGTTAATAATAAAGCCTTTGCGGACCATCCCGAAAGTGGGGAATATCTTTCGTTTTCGAATACTTCAATTCGACGCGTTGGGAAATTGGAATTTGAGAGCATTTTCCAGAATATCAGTATCAAGTAGCAAGTAAGATGCGATGCTTGAAGAAGGGAGACTTTTTACGGTGCCAAGAATGAATAGTGTAGTCAGATTCCAGATCAATCTAGAAGGTGCTGTGCGCCTGCTCTCCTATCTCCTATATTGTATTATTGTATTGTATTGTACGTAGAAGGAGCAAGCAAAAGGAAGGTCAGTTCGTATGTTACATAACACACCTGAAGGCTTATAATGTTTTGTTATTATCTATAAAATGATACTATAAATGTGGTTTGTCAAAATGTTCCGAAACTTTCTGTTCTGCGTTGTGCTCAGCGCTTCTGTCGCCACAAGCCACATCATTACTTTAATCGTTAGCAGTTCGTACGAGCATGTCAATTGTTCAACTATCTTCAAAACTGCAATGGATACAGCGTGGGATGAGCTCCACGAGAAGTATGGCAATTCTTGCTCATCAACATCAGCCACCATCTACATTTCCAGATTCAAGGGGTTACCTTCACCAACCACAATCTGTGCGGATATCATGGTTGAAACCTGCAATTATTGAGGTTCTTCCTATTACAGCTGAAGTTATATCAAGTCGTGGTCGATCGTTGGATAGTCTTGCAATTGCCGTCTCATACTGTCCATCATTGCCACCTGTTCATTTGGAGGAGGATGATGAGGCTGAAGATAAACACAAGAAGACAAATACTGGCACTCCAACTCCGGCACTTGGAAAGCGTCGTATTGATGATTCATGGATTGAAATTGTGTTGCCCTTCTCTCAACATAGCGGACTTCGAGATAGTTTGGTGAAATCTGATGGCAAAACATTACGCTATGACAAACTTTTCGAGATACTTGACGGTTTAGCATCGGATGTTAGTTACCGCCATTGTGCCGGAATAGAAGATTTAGCAATTGTAACTGCGAGTGTTGATGAAATGCACGTGAATGGCGGTGTGAAGATGTCAAACGATCTGAAACTACAAGGTTATCTTACATATGTTGGCAAGTCTTCAATGGAAATTACTATTGATATGATCTCCATTGATCCTCATGGATCTGCTGAATTTATTGGTGAATCAAAGTTTATTATGGTTTCTAGAAAGAACAACAAAGCTGCTTCTATTTATGGTTTAGTTTTAGCAAATGAAGCAGCAGCACAACGATTCCGTCTCGGTCACGATAGATCAATCGAACGAAAGAGACGTG
>JACCEA012511522.1_pt1 | contig 20527 bp, 20 predicted proteins | sample 7449851 | NCBI WGS metagenome assembly JACCEA01 (sample SAMN15323453, study PRJNA562643) | freshwater metagenome | isolation source: river surface water | place: USA:Blue River Watershed | collected 2017-08-18
AAGGAAGAAGAAGAATGTGCCAACGCTGAATGCAACCAAAATGATTGTCACGCTGGTCCAAGCTGCTACCGAGTTGCCGTGACCTGGATCTTCAGAGCTGTGAGACATGAATCCTCTTTCCTAACTTGGAAAATCCTAGCAATCAATCCTTCTGCTCGTCCCAGAGGGCACGATTGTCTTCAACTTCTTGGCGTTTAGCCAGAGACTTGGCTGCAGGTTTTAGTGCGCTGAGAGCGCTAAAGCCGACCGAAATCACGGCTGTTGCTGCCGCTAGCCATGGCATTTGATTGACCACCGATGCTATTTCGACATCCGCGGGACCAGCTCCTTGAATGCCCGACAGTGATTCGTAGATCTTGGTTGCTGCTGCCGTGCTTGAAAAGTCCGTTGCAACCGCGAGATAGACAAAAACTGCCATGGTGAATGAGGCTATGAACATTAGAGTTCGCTCAAGCTTGCGATAGGAAGAGATGAAAATCAGCAATAGAGATATTGCTGGAAGCAGATTGAGTAATTGGACCAGCTCAGTCCCAACCAGAGCATCATCGCCAATAACAAGCCAGCCGGTGTTGGCCAACACCCAGCTGATGGCAATGGTTACGATCGCGAAGGGTTTGTAGTTACGCACCATGCATTCCATTCGCTGCAGCAACTGCCTTGAGAACAACCGCAGCCTTGGCAAGGGTTTCCTCATATTCACTCTGAGGGACCGAATCCAAAACAATTCCGGCACCGGCTTGAACTCGAGCTACTCCATCTCGAATGAGCGCTGTTCTAATTGCGATTGCTAAATCAGCATTTCCGGAGAAATCGAAATAACCAACCACACCACCAAAGAGTCCTCGGTCAACAGGCTCGAGGTCATGAATAATCTCCAATGCTCTTGGCTTGGGAGCTCCAGATAGTGTTCCCGCTGGGAAAGTCGCCCTCAAAGCTGCAACCGGACCCATGCCCTCTGCTAGCTCACCCTCAACCGTGGAAACCAAGTGCATCACGTGCGAAAAACGGTGAATCTGCATGAACTCGCTCACCTGGAGCGAGTTTGGCTTACATACCTTGAGAAGGTCATTTCTGGCTAAGTCAACGAGCATGAGGTGCTCGCTCTGCTCCTTGGCATCGGCGAGCAGCTCTTCCCCGAGAGCTAGATCCATAGCGGCATCCTGTGACCTTGGTCTGGACCCCGCAATCGGATGAGTAATTGCCTGTTTGCCCGATACCTTCACAAGCGCTTCTGGCGATGAACCCACAATCGCAAAAGGTCCGTCTTCATCTTCCCAACGAGTGAGATACATGTAGGGGCTTGGGTTCAGAGCTCTCATGGCGCGATACACATCCAGAGCATCTGATGTGACTTCCTGATCAAATCTCTGGGAGATCACCACCTGGAAGACATCACCGAGCCTTACGTGGTGTTTGGCCTTCTCAACTTGATGCAGGAACTCGTCTTGACTAACCCTTTTTGAAAACACTGGATCTGGCCAGTTTGACTCCGAAACCTGAGCGCTAGTTGGTTGCTTGATTTCCTCAACCAGGTTTTCGATTGCTGAGATAGCTGCCTGGTACTTTGCCTCTAAGTCATCGCCGGTGACAAATATGACGCTCACAACCAAGAGTTCTGACGTCTTGTGATCCATCACAATCAGTTCGGAAAACTGGTTGAAGCCAAGGAGTGGAACCTGGTAATCGGAACCCTTAGGCTCTGGAAGGTTCTCGAGCAAATTGACCGCCCGCCAAGAAACAAAACCGACCAAACCACTGCTGAGTGGAACCTCGCTGGGGGCTGACCGCCAGGCGGATTGGAGTTGCTCGAGAGCATCAAGCGCGGAGCTCGAAAGGGTCCCACTCGGAAGCGGCTCAGCACCGAGAAACCGGGCGGTCTCTCCTTGGGTAATTAGCTGCCCACGAGAGTGCACCCCAATGAATGAATATCTACCCCAGACACCCTGCTCAGCAGACTCGAGTAGGAAGGTGTTGGGTCTATCGCCGCAGAGTTTCTGATACAGACCAAGCGCTGTCTCACTGGATGCAAACAGGCGTTTTGCCACCGGCACAACGTTGTAATGCTTGGCAAGCTCGACGAGCTCTTGATAGCTAATCATTGTGGTCCTCGAAGCAGGTTTGAGTGCCGTTGTGACATGCCGGACCTTCTGGTTCTACGCGGGCCAAAATCGTATCGCCATCGCAATCAAGAGCCAGTTCTACAATATTCAGAAAGTTGCCACTGGTCTCCCCTTTGAGCCAGCGTGAGTTTCGTGATCTAGACCAGAAAACCAGTTTGCCCAACTCCAAGCTCTCGGCCAGGGTGTTTGCGTTGGTCCAAGCGAGCATCAGCACCTTACCGTTGTTCGCATCCTGAACGATTAACGGAGCCAGGCCAGACTCATTGAAGTTGACTTCTGACAACAAAAGTGACCTCATCGAACCTCCACTCCCCTTGCGTTGAGTGCCGACTTTACCTCAGCAATTGAGATCGCTCCCTCGTGAAACACGCTCGCTGCCAAGAGGGCATCCGCACCTGCTAGTGCCGCATCAACGAAATGCTCAATCTTCCCGGCACCTCCGGAGGCAATGATCGGCACCGAAGAAATTGCCCTCACTTTTTGGATTAGCTCGACATCAAATCCATCCCGTGTTCCATCGGCATCAATGCTGTTGATGAGTAACTCACCTGCACCCAAGTCTTGAACTTCCCTGACCCACTCCATGGCGTCGAGGTTGGTTAGCTGCCTTCCGCCATTTGAAGTCACACCGAAGCCGGAGTTGGAATTCGCGCGTTTGAGATCGAGGGAGATTACCAAAACCTGAGAGCCAAACTCATCCGCAATCTCTCGCAGCAGCTCTGGTCTGGATATGCCGGCAGATCCAACTGAGACCTTATCTGCACCGGATTTCAGCAGCCTCGAAACATCCTCGACGCTTCTAACTCCACCCCCAACTGTCAGGGGGATGAATACTTGCTCCGCGCACTGAGTCACAAGACTGAGCATTGTGCCGCGGTTTTCATTTGTTGCTGCAACATCAAGGAAAGTGATTTCGTCAGCGCCTTGCCTGTAGTAGCTGGCTGCCAGCTCAACCGGGTCTCCAGAATCTCGAAGATTCTCAAAGCGCACCCCCTTAACGACGCGACCATCGGCAACGTCAAGGCAGGGAATTACGCGTATTGCTGGCACTTAGATCCTTGCGGCGTGGATGGCGCTCACGAGAATTGCCCTGGCACCGAGCTCGTAGAGAGAGTCCATGACCTGGTTGGTCTCGGCTGTTTTTACCAAGGCTCGAACCGCTACCCAGCCTTCGTCAGCTAGCGGTGAAATGGTGGGAGACTCAATGCCTGGAGTGATCGAAGTGGCCTTCGCCACCAAACCTTTAGGGCAGTCATAGTCAAAAATCACATACTCTCTTGCCACAATTACGCCTTGAATACGACGCAGGAGTTTCTCGGTCAAGTGAGCTTTTCCAGGAGCTGCAATCAAGCGAGCTGTTGAGGAAAGAATGACCGGGCCAAAGATGCTTAGGCCTGCCTTACGAAGAGTGTTGCCGGTCGAGACCACATCCGCCACGGCATCAGCAACGCCGAGTCTCACAGCAGATTCAACCGCGCCATCGAGTTTCACGATCTGAGCAGTAACGCCCTGCTCGGCTAGGTAGTTTTCAATTAGCGTGGGATAAGCGGTAGCCAGCCGTTTGCCCTGAAGGTCTTTGACGGAGGTTAACCCAGCTTCTTTTGGAGCTGCAAACCTGAAGGTTGATCCACCAAAACCTAGGTCTGCCACCTCTTCTGCCTTTGACTCGGCGTCCCGAAGCAAATCAAGTCCGGTGAGCCCAGCATCGAGCGAGCCTTCACCGACGTAGGTCGCGATGTCTCTTGGCCGGAGATAGAAAAACTCAATCTGGTTTTGATCATCCACGATGTGAAGCTCTTGAGTATCTCGTCGAACCGCATAGCCAGCCTCTTTCAGCATTGAAATAGCTGAATCGGAAAGGATGCCCTTGTTCGGAACCGCAACCCTAAGCATCAAAGTCTCTCCTCAACCATCGACATCGGTACATTTCTCGCAATCAAAACCAGCTGCAGGTGATAAAGAAGTTGAGAGACTTCAAGCGCGAGCTGTTCGTCTGATTCGTGCTCCGCTGCCATCCATACCTCGGCCGCCTCTTCGACAATTTTCTTGCCGATAGCATGCACGCCCTGACCCAGCAACTCTGCAGTTCGAGAACCTTCCGGTCTTTCCTGCGCCTTGGCTGATAGCTCAACGTATAGCTGGTCAAAGGATTTCATGCGGACTAGGTTACCCGCGTGCCGCCTGTTCAGCCAAAGTTCTAAGTAAGTCAATCTGCCTATTGCGGTCAACAGCCCTGAATACCGATGATCCAGCAACGAAGGTATCCGCTCCAGCTTTGGCAAGGGTGGCAATGTTTTGTTCGGTGACGCCACCGTCAACCTGAATCGCGATTTCCAAACCTCGACTGCGAGTGAGGGACCGTGCTTCAGCCACTTTGTCAATTGTGGCTTCAATTAGTTTTTGCCCCCCAAACCCTGGTTCCACGGTCATGACAAGCACCATATCTAGCTCGGACAGTAATTCGGTGAGGGCGGAAACTGCTGTGCCGGGTTTCACAGCCGCTGCGACCCTAGCTCCCCTAGCTCGCAAATCTCTTGCCAGTTTAAGCGGGTTCAAACTGGCTTCGATGTGGAAAGTCACTGAGGCAACTCCAAGCTCCGCATACTTCGGGCCATGTTCGTCAACGTCTGTAATCATCAGATGAACATCCAAATCACGCTTTGACACTCGCTGCAGACTCTCCACCATTTGCAGCCCAAAAGTTAGATTCGGCACGAAGTGGTTGTCCATCACATCAACGTGGTATGCATCAGCGCTGAGGATGGTCCCCAACTCTGCCTCCAGGTTTACGAAATCCGCACTCAGGATCGATGGATGGATGTGCATAGCCAACAGCCTATTGCTTTCTCAAAATAGCCATAAACATCGCATCGGTGCCATGCTCGTGGGTCCAAAGTTGTACGGTTTTGCGATCTGCGTTTAGTCGCAACTTTGGAGACAGCTGTGAAAGCACTTCATTTGCATTTATCAGCTCCAAGTCCTTGTGGCGATCAAGCACTGCTTTTATCTGGGCGTTGGTTTCTTGTACCAGTGGTGAGCAGGTTGAGTACAACAGGTATCCTCCAGGCTTCAACGCAGCTACACCGGCGTCCAAAAGCTCACTCTGAATTTTGACTAGCTGTGGAAGTTGCTCAGGTTTTTTGCGCCACCTTGATTCAGGCTTTCTGCGCACCGAACCTAGTCCAGAGCAGGGAGCGTCAAGCAAAATCGCATCGTAGCTACTCGTTTTGGCTTCCTGTCCGTAGGCAACTATTACCGTGCCGGGACCGCTTGGGTCCAAAGCCTCGCGAACTAGCTCTGCGCGCTGAGGATTTGGTTCCAGGCAGTCCAGCTCTCCACCCTGGTCTCGAATACCAGCCTGAAGCACAGCCGACTTCCCTCCTGGGCCAGAACACATATCTAGCCAGCGACCTGACCTATTGCCAACTTCGAGAAGGGTTAGCGCGACCAACTGAGACCCTTGGTCTTGGACTCTAACCCCTAGAGTCGATAGCAATGGCTCAGGGTTACCCCTTGCGATATAACCGATTGGAGAAGCATTACCTTGCTCGAGCTCTTGTGCGTTCAGGTATTCACGGGCCTGCTTGGTCAGGCCGGCGAGATTAACCAGTGGAGTCTCGTTATTTGCCTCCAGCAGCTGCTCAAGCTCGGTTCCTCGACCATCGAGTTCTAATGCCGTTTTCAATGCCGTAATTACCCAAGCTGGATGTGAGAACTTGATTGCCAGTGCATCAACCCCGGTTTTCCCCCGCATCACCTTCTCCAGGAGAGAATCGAATCCAGCGCGATCCGCGTTCCTAAGCACGGCATTAGCAAGCCCAGCAGCGCTTTTTTCAAAACCCTTGACCAGCTCAACACTCTCGTGAATTGCAGCGTGGGATGGAACTCGCATCCTGAACAACTGATGCAGGCCCAGTTGCAAGGCAAGCCGGAGCTTCGCGCTTAGTGTTTTGCCTGCTGTGAAGGAATCGATAAATGCGTCATATTGCGCTCTCCACCGAAGGGTTCCGTAGCTAAGTTCTTGAATCAGACCCCGGTCAGCATCTGAAGGGTTGATTTTGCCCAGCACTTTTGGAAGCAACAGATTTATGTAGCTATCCGACTGTTCAACTCGGACTAGCAGATCGAGGGCTACCTCACGTGGGTTATTCAAGAATCACCTCTTTGTTTAGCCCCCGGAACCAATCCCCCGCAGCCATCGCCTTTTTGCCCGCTGGCTGAACAATCTGCAACTCGATGCGAGAACCACCACCGCACTCCACCAGCACGCGATTGCTACTTTGAATCACGCGCCCGGGTCTTGGGGTCAAGCCATCAAGCTCGGCCCAGTTGGTTGAGCCAAGGGAGTTGGCGCGAAGAATCCTGAACGGTTCGCCATCGAGTAACCCGAAGGCGACCGGTTCCGGATTCAGTGCCATGATCTTTGCGCTCACAAGCTGCGAGGGCTGCGAGAAATCAAGCTTTGCGACCACGCGGTCAAGCTTTGGCGCAAGGCTAGGCTCGCCCGATTGCACCCTGGCAACCGGCATCTCCCTAATCGAATTTTCAATCAATTTCAGACCAGCGGAGGCGAAGATATCCAGATGCTCACCGTAGGTCTTGGCTGGATCTATTTGCATGGACTGCGAAGCGATGATCGGACCGGTATCGAGACCCGCTTCCAGCTCAAACAGTGTGATTCCCGCTCCTTCTCCAAGGTGCATGATCGAGTATTGAAGCGGGGCTGCTCCACGCCACTTTGGTAGCAAGCTGAAGTGTAGATTCCACCACGGCACTAGATCTAGAGCCGGACCAGGAATCAGCGCACCATATGCGATAACGATTGCGAGCTCGGCACCCGAGTTTCGAATTGCGGGTAAGTCTTCCTCTGTTAGGCGATTGCGCTTCAAGACCTTGATCCCTTGTTGCTGGGCGACAACCGCTACCGGAGACGGTGTCACTACGCGCTTGCGCCCTACCGGAGCGTCCTCTCGGGTGATAGCGAGAACCACCTCATGCTGTAGGGCAAGTTCTCGCAGTGCATCGGCTGCAATATCTGGGGTTCCGGCAAAGATTAGTTTCATGGCTTCCTAGAGACTAGACCAATCGTCCATTGCGATTCTCAGCCCCCGGCGCTTATTCGCACCCACCAATCTCGCGTTCGCCTTTAGTGCTTGGCGCCTTAGGGTTTCGCTGACCTTGGGCCCAATTTGATAGCTGAAACGAATTAGTGCGCTTGCCTTTTCTCCAAGTTCTGTTCGAAGCTCCTGGATTCCCAGTGGCCTAAGATCTTCGAGTACGGCCACCAACACATCGCTAGTTGCCTCTAGGTGGGCAACACGAACGGCAGGGGGCAGGCTCAGCGAGACTGCATCTCTGTAGGCAACTTTTGCTAATTGTCGATGTTGTGAGAGTGTGATCGCCTGGCCAAGCTGTGACGGAACACCTGCTATAACGGCTCGGCCCTGGTCAGACAGAAGCTCGATGGCCTCCATCCAGTCGCGGATGGCAATCTGCTCCGCCTGAAGCGAATGAGATGCAAGCCAAATATCGCAGTCAAGAATCAGCACGGCCGAGTAGCCATTGGGTGCAATCGGGCTAGAGCCAGGCGTCGAAACAATGATGTGCTTCGAAGCGAGAATTTTGGAGGGTTGCTTCTCGGCAGTTGCCTCTGAAATCAGACATTGAGGAAACGCCTTACCAAGCTCGGCAACCGTGCGATTACTGCCGGCTCGTCCGGCTTTAGCCCTGGTTGCACCGCAGCTTTTACAACTCGTGAAGCCACGGCGGCAAACCTTACAGCTGAATACCCCAGGCGTGGGTTCCCAAATCGGACCACCACAACTTAGGCAACCGAGTCGGTCTCCACAGCTGAAGCAAAAAGCTGCCGGAGAGCTTCCTTTTCTGGGGAGCAGGACCAGGATGGGGCCCTGGTCAACTCTTTCACGAATCAGTTCAAAACTTGAGGAGTCCATCCTTGAACTCGGTTCGCTAAATGCAATTCTCGGGGGTGCATCGAGGATGGTGTGGTCGCTCAAGTATCCAATCTCAACCAAGCGCTGAACTTCAATTGAGCGGTAGTTGGCAAGCAACATAAGTGCGGCATCACCTGCCCGCATCAAAGCTAATTCACGGGCATGGGTAAATGGCGAACCCTGTTCTCGTAATGACTCATCCAGATCGTCAACAAGTGCGACAAGCCCTAGCTTTGTGACCGGTGCATAAATCGCGCTTCTTGTGCCGAGGGCTATAACCGGGTCGGAACCTAGGCACCGGTGAAAGCTTTGGTAGCGCTCCGATTTTTTCTGGCTGGCACCAAAAATGGCTAGTTGGTCTGTGACTTCCGCGAGCTCAAAAAGACGGAGCATCAAATTGATTTGTGATTGCTCCGGCAGCACGACAATGCTGCTCTTTCCCTCAATGAGTTTTCCAACGGCAGAGTGGGCCAAAGCTAACGCCCAGTCCGGGAAGCGCTCTGTTTTGAATAAACGCTGTCTCGCACTTGAAAGAATCGCCGCTCGTTTTCCAAGCGGAGTATCGAGCTTCAGCTCTGGAAAAGGGTTCTCGTGAGGGATGGCAGGTCTTTGCACATCGAGGGCAATTCGCGGCATGTGATCTGGGACTGCAATCGACAAGATCTCCCCCAGTGCAACACACTGGCGGTCTGCTACCTGTCTCGAAAATCGAAGGAGATCTTCAGTCAGAACCGGCTTTTGCGAGACAATCTCACTAATCGCGCTGGTCGCGTAATCGCTTCTATCGGTTATTGAGGTAATAAATCCGGTGTGGATTTTCTTACTTCTACCGATTTCAAACTTGACTCTTTGGCCGACTAGAACTTCGTCGCGCAGGTGGTCTGGAATCAGGAAGTCGAATTCCCTATCCAATTGGATTAGGTTCGACTCCGTGACCACCCGCGCAACGGAATTCACTACTTCCCTGCAGCTTCTCTCAACGCGCTAGCACGATCGGTTTGCTCCCAGGTGAAGCCAGGAAGTTCTCGCCCAAAATGTCCATAGGCAGCCGTTTTCGCATAGATGGGCCTTCTCAGATCTAGCTCGCGAATGATGGCTGCTGGTCGCAGATCAAACACCTCGGAGATAGCCCGCTCGATTGCTTGGGTCTCAACTTTCTCGGTTCCAAATGTCTCGACGAACACCGATACCGGCTTGGCGACACCGATGGCGTAGGCGACCTGAATCTCTGCTCGATCTGCTAGGCCCGCGGCAACCACATTCTTCGCAACCCAACGCATTGCATAGGCTGCCGAACGGTCCACCTTTGATGGATCCTTGCCGCTAAATGCACCGCCGCCGTGTCTTGCCATGCCGCCGTAGGTGTCAACGATGATCTTGCGACCGGTTAGGCCAGCGTCCCCTTGAGGTCCTCCGATTACGAAGCGACCGGAAGGGTTGATGAAATATTTAGTGTCAGAGTAATCAAGCCCCGAATCTGCCAGAACTGGCTGAATCACCCTAGAAAGAATCAATTGAGCCAACTCATCCTGAGTTGCATCTTGGTGGTGCTGAGTTGAGAGCACCACGGTGTCAATTGAGACCGGCTTATCTCCGTCGTAATTGACTGAAACCTGTGCTTTTCCATCTGGTCTCAGCAGTCCATTGGAAAGTTCGCGACGGAGATTGCTGAGGGACTCTGTGATGCGGTGCGAAAGCAGAATCGGAGTGGGCATCAAGACCTTGGTCTCGTTAGTTGCGTAACCAAACATCATGCCCTGGTCGCCAGCTCCCAGTTGCGAGTCGGTGTCCAGATTTCCAGCTCTAGCTTCTAGAGCCGCATCGACTCCGGCTGCGATGTCTGGAGACTGAGCACCAATTGAAATCGAGACGCCGCAGCTCTTGCCATCAAATCCGATTTCCGCGTTGTCATAGCCAATCGCGGTGATGCGATCCCTGACAAGCTGCGGGATGTCTACATAACTGGAGGTGGTAACTTCGCCTGCAACGTGAACCAGGCCAGTGGTTACGAGAGTCTCAACAGCGACGCGAGCAGTTGGATCCTGCTCAAGCATTGCATCGAGGATGGTGTCAGAGATCTGATCACAGATTTTGTCCGGGTGCCCTTCGGTCACGGACTCAGAGGTAAATGTGCGTAGCTTCATAGTGCCAAAGTCTATCTAGGCACTAGGACAGCTTGGGTATGACCCTCTCTAAAATCCAACGACTCAGGTCTGCCTTGGATCCCACTGCCGACTCGTGTGCATCCCTTGAAATGAACTCGATTTGGTTATCGTCTGCGCCTAGCGCTGAGACAGAGTTTCCGACTATGAAGTCAACGCCCTTATCCCAGAGTTTTGAGGTGGCTATTTCCACAAGCTTCTCACCAGCCACATCAGCCAGGGCAAAGGCAATCGAAACCGCGCTGTGATTGGCCACGTAGTTTGCAATCAGATCTTTGGTCGGAGCCAGATCTAATGTGACTGACTGTCCTCGCTTCAGTTTCTCTGATGATGGCTTTTCAACCCTAAAGTCCGACACTGCTGCGGCCATGACAATCAAGTCGCAGTGGCGATCCATCGCGAGCTCGAGCTCGTCTACTGAGCTAACTCGAATCAGGTTCACCCCGGCTGGAATGCCCGCCTCGATATTCGCCGCGATCAGTGTGACTTCAGCTCCCATATCTCTGGCCGCTTTTGCGAGCTCGATGCCCATTCGACCAGTCGAAGAATTACCGATGAATCTCACGGAGTCAATTGGCTCTCGGGTTCCACCCGCTGTGACCATGACATGCTTGCCCCTAAGTGTCATGCCAGCAAGAGCAAATTCGTAAATAGCCTCGGGTTCAGGCATTCGCCCCGGACCGGAATCATCTCCGGTCAAGCGACCAACAGCCGGCTCCATGACCCTAATTCCGCGAGAGACCAAAGTATCAACGTTTGACCTGGTCGCTTCGTTTTGCCACATCTCGGTGTGCATCGCGGGCGCCAGCACTATCGGAGCGCGCGATGCGAGTATGGCGTTTAGCAGCAAATCGTCGGCAATTCCAGCGCTAAGGCGAGCCATGAAGCTGGCGGTTGCAGGGGCAACGATGATCAGGTCGGCTTGTTGGCCAAGCTCAACATGTCGAACGTCGGCTACGTCCTGATACATGTCAAGATTGATATTCTTCCCAGAGAGCGCCTCTAGTGTGGTTTCACCGATGAATTTGAGGGCGTTCTGGGTAGGCAAAACCGTCACTTCGTGACCGGATTCCTTCAGCAGGCGAATTAGATTCGCCGCCTTGTAGGCCGCGATTCCACCTGTTATTCCAAGCAGAACGCGCAATTGAGACCTACTTGGCCTCTACCTTGGTGAGTTTGCCCTGGTGTAGTTCGTGCAGCGCGATGCTCAGTGGTTTGTCGTCAATCGACGAGTCAACAAGTGGGCCAACGTAGTTGAACAGGCTTCCCTCGTGCAAAGCGGCGTAGTACTCATTGATCTGGCGGGCGCGCTTTGAAGCGAAGATTACTAGCTCGTAGTTTGACCCTGCCTTCTCGAGCAGTTCATCGATAGGTGGGTTTACGATTCCCTGAAGCTTGTCGCTCATGATCCTCTTTCGTACTTTCGCACCAATTCAACTACCTCAGACACACAAGTGTCCAGGTCTTGATTGGTGATGTTGAAATCAAACTCCCCCGCACTTGCTAATTCCGTGCGAGCTGTAGACAGTCTAGTTTGAATTTGCTCTTCTGTCTCGGTCCCGCGGTTTCTTAGCCTCGCCTCAAGCTCGTCCCAGCTCGGTGGTGAAATAAAAATCGTCAGCGCTTCTGGAATTCGCTGTTTAACTTGTCGGGCACCCTGAAGATCAATCTCCAAAAGGAGGTGCTTATCCTCGGCCTCTGCTCTAGTCAGCTCATTTAGGAGTGTTCCGTAGTAATTACTGCCGTGAACGATGGCGTACTCCAGCAGCTGATTCTGGGCAATCAATTCCTCGAACTCGTTCTTGGAGATGAAGTGATAGTGCACACCGTCAATCTCTCCAGGCCTAGGCGAACGAGTGGTGGCTGATACCGAAAGTAGAAAATCCGGTTGCGAAGCTAGGATGCGCTGCACGATCGTTCCCTTGCCAACCCCTGCTGGGCCAGCTAGAACCACTAGTGACAAAGCTCTTCCTTTGCTTTCTTGATCTGATCCTTGAGCCTATCGGGACCACCTGCCGTGAGTCCACGTGACATCGAAGGAATCACGTTTGAAGCCGACGCTCCAAATAGCTTTGCAAGATCGGAAAGCTTCGCTCCTTGAGCGCCGAATCCCGGGGCCAAAATCGGAACCTTGCAATCCGTTTCTGCTACTTCTGACAATCCGAAGTCCACTAGTTTTTGAGTCGCCCCAATTACCAGGCCTAGATTCTTCGACTCAGCCTTTCTAGCTGCTTCCAAAACCAGTCTCGATACTGTTTTGTTTCCTTGTTTTGCTGTCTGCAGCTGCTTTGCCTCTGGGTTGGATGTGGCGCAAAGCACGAATAAACCACCATTTACGTCGAACGCATAATCCAGCATGCCGTCCAAGGAATCAGGGCCAAGGTAGCCGGAGACCGTGAGTGCATCTGACCTAAGCGGTGAATCATCTCCGAACCAGGCTTCCGCATAACCATGCATCGTGGAACCGATATCGCCGCGTTTGGCATCTGCAATTACAAAGAGGTTTGCAGCTCTTGCCTCCGCCAGAATCTGCTCAAGTGCCAAGAGCCCAGCCGAACCAAACCTCTCGAAGAAGGCAACCTGGGGCTTTATAAAGCCAAGGTTGCCAACCGCAGCATCTACAAGCTTTAGTCCGTATGCCAACACACCCTGAGCCGAGTTCGGTAGCTCCCACTCTCTGAGCTCAGACTCTGAAGGGTCTATGCCAAGACAAAGCGAGCTCTTCTCGGCCATCACTGTGTGGATGCGACCCAGAAAATCAGCCATTTAGAAGCTGCTTTCTAGCCTGAGCGTGCTCCTGCAGCGGTTTCACCTTGAACTCACCCTCGCGAATCATCTCAAATGAGCCGATTGCAGCACTCAACTGCGCAGCAGTGGTGAAGATTGGCTTATCTGCTGCGGTTGTAGCGGCTCGAATCTCGTAACCATCAACGCGGGCATCCGCTCCAGACGGGGTATTCACCACCACATCCACTTCACCTGCGGTAATCATCTCAACGATTGATCTCTCGCCTGATTGGGCCTGGGAATGCTTCGCAACTCGCTCAGCAGCTATGCCATGCCTTGACAGCATCTTGGCCGTCCCATCAGTGGCAAGGATGCGGTAACCCAACTGGCTCAGCCTTCTGACCGGAAGCAGTAGCTGTGGCTTGTCCCGATCCGCAACAGATACAAACACGGTTCCCGATTTCGGAAGCTTTGAGCCGGCACCTGCTTGCGACTTTGCGAATGCGGTTGGGAAGTCAACATCAATGCCCATCACCTCTCCGGTGGAGCGCATTTCTGGACCAAGTAGCGAATCCACAAAGCGGCCATCGCGCGTCGCAAAGCGCTTGAACGGCAGCACGGCTTCCTTAACTGAGATCGGAGTGCCAGTGGGCAGATGCTTTCCGTCTTGGGCGGGAAGATGTCCGTCACGAATCAACTCGCTGATGCTCGATCCTGCCATGACAAGGGCCGCAGCTTTTGCCAAAGTAATTCCAAGTGCTTTGGATACAAATGGAACGGTTCGGGATGCTCTAGGGTTTGCCTCCAGTACGTAGAGCACGTCAGAGGCTAGCGCAAACTGCACATTCAACAGTCCCTTCACATCGAGCCCTCGGGCGATCTCCTCAGTTGCTTTTGCAACGCGATCAATCTGGCTTTCACTCAACGTGATTGGCGGGAGGGTGCAGCTGGAGTCTCCAGAGTGAATCCCCGCCTCCTCGATGTGCTCCATGACGCCGCCGACGTAGAGCTGCTCCCCGTCGAATAGCGCATCGATATCAATCTCGATGGCGTCATCTAGGAATCGATCAACAAGCAGCGGGTGCTGGGCATCAACCAGAGCGTGCCCCGCAATACGGTCGAAGTAACCATTCAGGGAGGTCTCGTCATAGACAATCTCCATTCCTCTACCACCGAGCACGAAGCTTGGTCTAACCAAGACTGGGTAACCAATTCGCGTTGCTACCGCGACTGCCTCCTCCAAGTTGGTGGCGATTCCATTAGCCGGAGCTAGTAGGCCAGCAGCGTCCAGGATTTGCTGGAACTGGCCGCGCTCCTCAGCCTTGTCAATGGAATCTGGGGTGGTTCCAAGAATTGGAATGCCAGCCGCCTCCAGGCCTTTTGCAAGCCCGAGCGCGGTTTGACCGCCCAGCTGAACCATGACACCAAGCAGCTCCCCGGACTGCTTCTCGGCATGAATAACCTCTAGCACGTCCTCTAGGGTTAGCGGCTCAAAGTAGAGCCGATCAGATGTGTCGTAATCGGTAGAGACTGTCTCTGGGTTGCAGTTGACCATGATGGTCTCGTACCCCGCATCACGAAGTGCGAAGGCGGCGTGCACACAGGAGTAATCGAACTCCACGCCCTGGCCGATTCGGTTTGGACCAGAACCAAGGATCACTACCTTCTTCCGATTAGACGGCCTTACCTCGGTGAACTGTTCATAGCTGCTGTAGTGATAAGGAGTTAGTGCAGGGAACTCCCCCGCACAAGTGTCAACGGTTTTGAAAACTGGACGAAGATCTAGGGAGTGACGGAGGTCTCGAACCTGCTGTTCCGTCATCGACCGCAATTGTGCGATTTGCGCATCCGAGAAGCCGTGCTCCTTGACCTTCTTTAGAACATTACGAGTTAGCTCAGGCTGCTCGGTTAGCCACTGTGCTGTTTCATTTATTAACTGAATCTGATCTATGAACCAGGGGTCGATTTTGGTTGCCTCAAAAACCTGCTGCGCTGTAGCTCCTAGGCGAAGCGCCTGCTGAACCTGAACCACGCGTTCATCCGTTGGAATGCGCATTTTGGTAAGAAGTTCATGTACGGAATCTGATTGATTCCCCCAGTGGAATGAACTACCACGCTTCTCCAGCGACCTCAGTGCCTTTTGCAAGGCCTGGGTAAAGGTGCGTCCAATCGCCATAGCCTCGCCGACACTCTTCATGGTGGTGGTCAAGGTTGGGTCGGCTGCCGGGAACTTTTCGAAAGCGAAACGTGGAGCTTTAACCACGATGTAATCCAGGGTTGGCTCGAAGCTAGCCGGAGTGACTCCAGTGATGTCATTTGGAATCTCATCCAGGGTGTAGCCAATAGCCAATTTGGCAGCAATTTTGGCGATTGGGAATCCAGTTGCCTTGGAAGCCAGCGCAGAAGATCTCGATACGCGTGGGTTCATTTCGATGACGATAACCCGACCGTCCTCTGGGTCAACCGCAAACTGTATATTGCAACCTCCGGTGTCAACACCAACCGCGCGAATAATCTCGATGCCAATATCGCGCAGATTTTGGTACTCGCGGTCGGTCAAAGTCAGGGCGGGTGCAACCGTAATTGAGTCACCGGTGTGCACTCCAACTGGGTCAAAGTTCTCGATGGAGCAGACCACGACAGTGTTGTCGTTTTTATCGCGCATGAGCTCCAGCTCATACTCTTTCCAACCCAGAATTGATTCCTCGAGCAATACCTCTGTAGTTGGTGATGCCTGCAATCCCGCGCCAGCAATTCTCCTGAGGTCCGCCTCGTTGTATGCAAATCCCGAACCGAGGCCACCCATGGTGAAAGATGGGCGAACCACCATCGGATATCCCAGCTGGTTGGCTGCCTCCAAAACCTCATCCATGGTGTGGGCAATGAAGCTTCGAGCCACATCTGCTCCGGCATCCAGAACCAGTTGCTTGAACGCCTGACGATCCTCACCGGCTTTGATGGCGTCCACGTTGGCACCAATTAGCTCAACGCCGTATTTCTCTAGTGAACCGCGTTCGTATAGCGACATTGCAGCATTCAGAGCTGTCTGACCACCCAGAGTCGGCAGAATCGCGTCTGGCTTTTCCTTCTCGATGATCGCCTCGATAACCTCAGGAGTGATTGGCTCAACGTAGGTGGCGTCAGCGAAGTCTGGGTCGGTCATGATTGTGGCAGGGTTTGAGTTGATCAGAATTACTCGGATGCCCTCCTCCTGCAGGACTCGGCAAGCCTGGGTGCCTGAGTAGTCAAACTCGCAGGCTTGGCCGATGACGATTGGGCCTGATCCAATAACCAATACCGATTTGATGTCTTGACGCTTTGGCATTAGTTCTCCTGAATCATCGAAATGAACTTGTCGAAAAGGTAGTGCGAATCGTGTGGCCCAGCCGCTGCCTCGGGGTGGTACTGAACTGAGAATGCTGGTATGTCAATGCACTCGAGGCCCTCGACGACACCATCGTTTAGACCACGGTGCGAAACGCGGACTCGACCAAAACCCTGTGGGCTTTGCGCCTCATCCCCTTCTAGCCTCACAGCGAAACCATGGTTGTGTGCTGTGACCTCGACCCTTCCAGTCTCAGCGTGCATAACTGGCTGGTTGATGCCGCGGTGCCCGAATGCCAGTTTGTAGGTATCGAAACCCAAGGCTCTTCCGAGAAGTTGGTTACCGAAGCAGATTCCGAAAAATGGTTTGCCAGCTTTCAATACCTGACGAAGGAGCTCAACCTGAGCTCCAGAGGCTTCCGGGTCACCTGGCCCGTTAGAGAAGAACACGGCGCTTGGATTATCGCCCAGTAGAACTTCGGCAGACACATCGGATGGGTAAACCCGGACCTCCAGTCCGCGCTCGCTCAGGTGCTCCAGGGTGGATTTCTTGATTCCCAGGTCAAGAATTGCCACTGAACCAACAACGTCACCCTTTGCTGGAATTGTGTAACTCTCCGGGGTTGTCACGACATCAGAGAGTTTCCGCCCCTTCATCTCGGGCGCCGCTGCAACCAGCGAGATCATCTCAGGTTCAGACCTGACCGCATCTCCAGAGAAAATGCCCGCGCGCATCGCTCCTGCGTCGCGAATCATGATGGTCAGTGCTCTTGTGTCTAGGTTTGAGATCCCAACCACTCCCTGAGAAATCAGATCTGCCTGCAGAGTGCGTTCCGCTCGAAAGTTTGATGCGATTCGAGAAGGGTCCTTGACAACATATCCAGCAACCCAAATCCGGCTCGATTCCTCATCGCGCTCATTCATCCCGACAATTCCAATGTGCGGGGCTGTCTGGATGACAATTTGACCCGCATAACTGGGGTCGGTGATTGTCTCCTGGTAGCCGGTCATGCCAGTTGCGAAGACCAGCTCACCCAAGGTCTCACCCTTTGCACCGAGAGCTTCACCCTCGAATACCGTTCCGTTTTCTAAAACTAGGTAGGCCTTATCCAATTTCCACTCCAAAGTATTCACGTAGTGTGTTTTCAAACTCTTGACGCTGGGACTTGCTCACGATTCTTAGGTGGGTAGCAAGTTCTTCGTCACCAAGCCTCCAAAGCAAGGCGATCAAGCCATCCTTTTCGACGGCTTTGTCAATGGTTGCTGAGGTTTTTCCGGCTCCGGTCAGGGCCTGAGCAGGAATATGGAAACCGAGCTCCCCTTGGCGTTCGATACTGATTCCCTCTGGGTCCACAGCAAGAATTGCTTTTCCTCGACCGCCCAGGCCCCATGCCCAGACTCGTTTGAGTGGAGCGTCGGCAAAAACGGTAGAGACGTAGTAAGCGGCTATGCCCTCAATTGCTTCGGTCGGTCGGATCGGTTCCGGGAGTGCCGCCTCTTGGGCTCTGCGAACTGAGCGGTTAGATAGGTAGATAAGGCTGGCAATAATTGCCACCAGCGCAATAGCGCTTGCCCCGATGATTTCTCTCTCCATTAGCGAACCACTCCGTCTTGCACCGTGAATTCTCCGCGGAAGATAGTGTGAACCACCCTTCCAGGGAGCTCCACACCTGCGAATGGGTTGTTTGTACTCTTCGACTCTGTGGCTTGAGAGATAACTCTCCTAGCGCTTGGGTCAATAAGCGTTATGTTTGCGGGCCTACCGACCTCGAGTGCCCCCTGGCCCGAAAGTCTGGCAATCTCCGCCGGCTTGGACGAAATCAAGCGAGAGAACATAGCCCAATCTCCACCACCACCCAGCACCACTTCCTGAAGCACGCTGGCTGCATGTTCGAGAGCAACCATTCCAAAAGCAGCAGCTTCCCACTCGCAATCCTTTTTTTCGATTGAGTGTGGTGCGTGATCTGTGCCCAAAGTGTCGATGGTGCCATCGAGCACCGCAGCTCGGAGAGCAAGTGTGTCCTCTTTGGTTCTAAGTGGTGGATTCACTTTGTAGGTTGGGTCATAGCCACGGACTAATTCCTCGGTGAGCATCAGGTGATGCGGGGTGACTTCGGCTGTAATTTGAATGCCGCGCTTTTTGGCCCAACGCACAACATCAACTGCTCCTGCGGTAGTTAGGTGGCAGATGTGCAGTCTGGCACCGGTTTGCTCCGCCAGCAGTGCATCGCGGGCAATGATCGACTCCTCTGCGACATTTGGCCAACCCTTGAGGCCCAACTCGGTCGCAAGTGCACCTTCGTTCATCTGCGAACCTTGGGTCAGCCTTGGCTCCTGGGCATGCTGGGCAATGACGCCATCAAAACCCTTTACGTATTCAAGGGCGCGCTGCATGATCAGTGGATCGTGGACACAGTTCCCATCGTCCGAGAACACTCGCACCTTTGCCCTCGAATTGGCCATCGAACCAAGCGCCGCTAGCTCTTCGCCCGCTAATCCTTTGGTAACGGCCCCAATCGGCTGAACTTCTACGTAGCCGGCTTCGATTCCGAGCTGCTGTATCTGCTCAACAACGCCGGCCGAATCAGCAACTGGCATTGTGTTGGCCATGGCAAGCACTGCCGTGTAGCCACCAGCAGCCGCGGATCTAGATCCCGTTAATACCGTTTCACTGGCCTCAAAACCAGGTTGCCTAAGGTGAGTGTGAAGGTCGACAAATCCAGGTAGAGCGACTAAACCCGAGCAATCTAGACCCGAATCTAGTTTGCCGATTGCGGTGACAAGGCCATCAACTATCTCAATGTCAGCACTTTGACCGTTGGCGAGAGTGACTCCGCTAAGAATTGTGCTCATTAGTTGTCCTCTCCTGACAAGGTGGCATACAAAACCGCCATACGAACCGAAACCCCGTTTGCAACTTGCTTGAGCACCAAAGACTTTGGCGAGTCTGCCGCTTCAGAGGAGATTTCAAAGCCTCGATTCATTGGTCCGGGGTGAAGGACTACCGAGTTCTGGCCCAGTGTCCTGAACCTGTCACCTGATAAAGCCCAAGATTTTGCATACTCGCGCTCTGACGGAAAGAAACTGCCCTGCATGCGCTCTTTTTGCACCCTCAGCATCATTACCGCGTCGGGCTGTGTGGCTAGCGACTCGTCAAAGTTGTGCGATACCTTTGCGCCGAGGGCTTCTATTCCGGATGGCATGAGGGTTGTTGGTCCCGCGACCGTGACTTCGGCACCGAGCAGTTTTAGCAACAAAATGTTGCTCCTGGCGACTCGAGAGTGAAGGATATCGCCCACTATTAAAACCCTTAGTCCGGTTAGGTCTTTCTCCAGCTTGAAGGCCTGTCGGAGAGTCAAGGCATCGAGTAGTGCTTGGGTTGGGTGTTCGTGTGAACCATCTCCGGCGTTGATGATGCTGGAGGAAATCCAACCGCGATGGGCTAGTGCATGGGCTGCTCCCGAAAATGGATGCCTCACCACAATCGCATGAGCGCCCAGAGCTTCGAGAGTCTGGGCGGTGTCCTTTAGCGACTCACCTTTAGAGAGCGATGATGTTGAGGCCGAGAAATTGATTACATCCGCACTCAATCGCTTTGCCGCAATCTCGAAGCTGATCCTGGTTCGGGTTGAATTTTCAAAGAAGAGATTCACGACGGTTTTCCCACGAAGGGCAGGGAGCTTCTTGACTTCACGCTCGTTTACAGAGCCGAGTTCATGAGCATCATCTAGCAGTTTGACTGCCTGAGAATGGCTTAGATCTGAGATTGAAATCAGATGCCTCACTCTGAGATCACCACCTGATCGATATCGTCTATAGCCTGAATCATCACCGAAACCCGCTCGCTCTTTGCAGTTGGCAAATTCTTACCAACAAAGTCAGGCCTGATCGGTAGTTCTCGGTGACCCCTATCCACTAACACTGCCAGCTTTACCTGTCGTGGCCGCCCATACTCAACTAGAGCGTCTAGCGCCGCTCGAACTGTTCGGCCCGAAAACAACACATCATCAACTAAAACCACGACCTTGCCATCGATTCCGGAGGCTGGAATCGATGTTTTTCCGATTGCTCTTTGGTTGCCCGACAAATCATCCCGATACATCGTTATGTCTAAGCCAAGATTCCATCTTGGTAAAGCTCTCTTCTAGCCTGGGCGCAGTCATGCACATCAAGTCCCAGGTGGTGGCTGGTTCCATGCACCATGTAGCGACGGTGGTGCTGTCGCTCTGGATCCAGAGCT
>JACCEA010957838.1_pt1 | contig 20521 bp, 19 predicted proteins | sample 7449851 | NCBI WGS metagenome assembly JACCEA01 (sample SAMN15323453, study PRJNA562643) | freshwater metagenome | isolation source: river surface water | place: USA:Blue River Watershed | collected 2017-08-18
AGAAACTCGAAGGGCAACTCGTCGGCGCTCAGCTGGCGCAGGCCGGCGCGAAAGTCCTTGCCGGCGGCCAGGTAATCTTTCGGCAGGCGGGTTTTCCAGCTGCGCTGGATCTGCCCTTGTGGGTGGCTCAGTTTGGCGTGGGCGCCGGCTCCGATCCCGAGGAAATCACCAAACTGCCAGTAGTTGAGGTTATGCCGCGCCTGCAGGCCGGGTTGCGCGTAGGCGGACACCTCATACTGCGCATAGCCTTCGGCTGCCAGCAGGGCCTGACCGGCCTCCTGAATGTCCCAGAGGGTATCGTCTTCGGGCAGGACTGGCGGTTGGTTCCAGAACACCGTGTTCGGTTCCATGGTCAGCTGATACCACGACAGATGCGTTGGCCCCTGGGAAATGGCGGTGCGCAGGTCTTGCAGGGCATCTTCAATGCTCTGCCCGGGCAGGCCGTGCATCAGGTCAAGGTTAAAATTGTCGAAGCCGGCGGCACGCGCCATGTCGGCGGCACGGATGGCTTCGGCGCCGTCATGGATACGCCCCAGTGCCTTCAGCTTGCTGGCCTCGAAGCTCTGCACGCCAATCGACAGGCGGTTGATGCCCAGGCTGCGGTAGTCGCGGAACTTGGCCTGCTCGAATGTGCCGGGGTTGGCTTCCAGGGTTATTTCGATATCGCTGTTGAAGCGGATCAGCTGTTCAACGCCATCCAGCAGACGCCCCAGTGCGCTGGCGGAGAACAGACTGGGTGTGCCGCCGCCAAAGAAAATCGAGGTCAGCGAGCGCCCGTGCACATGCGTAAGGTCCTGCTGCAGGTCGCTGAGCAGCGCATCGATGTAGGCGTCTTCCGGCAGATCGGGGCCGGCGGCATGGGAGTTGAAATCGCAGTACGGGCATTTGCGCACGCACCAGGGGATATGGATATACAGCGCCAGCGGGGGCAGCTCGAAGGGTGCCGCAACCGGCTGAGCACTCATGTCAGGTCCAGTTTCTGCTTGAGCAGGGCCATGGCACGGGCGCGGTGACTGATCTGGTTCTTCTGTGCCGGCGGCAGTTGCGCGCTGGAGCACTGGTGTTCTGCCACCCAGAACAGCGGGTCATAGCCAAAGCCTTCGGTGCCCTGTGCCTGATGCAGGATGCTGCCGTGCCAGAGCCCTTCGCAGAGCATCGGCAGCGGGTCATCGGCATGTCGCAGCAGCGCCAGGGCACAGACGAACTGCGCGCCACGCTCGGCATCGGGTATCTCGCGCAGCGCTTCCAGCAGCTTGGCGTTGTTCGCCGCGTCGCCCTGACCGTCTGCGTAGCGGGCCGAATAGATACCGGGCGCACCGCCCAGCGCATCCACTGCCAGCCCGGAATCGTCGGCCAGTGCCGGCAAGCCGGACACCCGTGCGGCATGGCGGGCTTTGAGGATCGCATTCTCGACAAACGACAACCCGGTTTCTTCCGGCTCAATCTGGCTGAACTCGCTGACCGGGCGCACCTTGATCTGTGCGCCGAGCATGGCCTGCAGTTCTTTCAGCTTGCCGGGGTTATGGCTGGCCAGTACCAGCTCTTTGATCAGCTTGCTCATGGCTCGGGAAACACTTCTTGGTGAAAGGTAAAGCTGTTGCTGTGGCCGTCACTGTCTTTCACGTTGAGGGTGAAAACCAGCATCTCGCGCTGTTCCATTTCGAACTGTGCCAGATGGTAAATCGCGCCCTGTTCGTTGACCTGCCTGAATTCCAGTGGGAAAACCTGACCGGTCAGGTACTTGATCGAACCATCAACCACGGCATTCTGGGGTGTACCGTTTTTCAGCACCGAAACGTTCACCACGCCTTTGCTCTTGCTTCTGATCAGGCCACTGGCCGCGGCCGTGTCTGGCTGCAGGAAGCTGGAATTGAATACGCTGTAATGCACTTCGACCTCGCCGAAGGTCTGTTTGCGTTCGGCAAAAGCGGGCATCGCCAGGCACAGGCTGAGCAGGCAAAGCATGAGTTGACGCATGGCGGACTCCTTGAGGCGGGTGATGGGGGGCGCGGATCAGTCTGCGCAGGCCGGGCCGCTGACCCGGTAGATACCGATTTCTCCCAGCAGATTAGGCCATATGCGGCTGGCGGTACTGTCGCGATGCTGGTGATCGACGGCCAGATGGTCCAGCACACTGACCTTCATCTCGCGGCACAGTGCCTCGAAATCCTTGAAGGTGCAGAAATGGATATTCGGTGTGTTGTACCAGGTGTAGGGCAGGAACTCGGAAACCGGCATGCGGCCCTTGGTGGTCAGATACCAGCGGCAACGCCAGTGGGCAAAGTTGGGGAAGGTGATGATGCAGGTGCGGCCGACGCGCAGCATCTCGCGCAGTACCTTGTCGGGATAGCGCAGCGCTTGCAGCGACTGGGTCATGACCACCACGTCAAAACTGTTGCTGGCAAAGTTGCTCAGGCCCTGGTCGAGGTCCTGTTCGATCACGTTGACGCCTTTGTCCAGGCAGTTGGCAATGTGCGCGGGATCGATTTCCAGTCCGTAGCCGCTGACCTGTTTGTGGGTGCGCAGCCAGTCCAGCAGGTCGCCGTCACCACAGCCCAGGTCAAGCACGCGGCTGCCGGCAGGAATCCATTCTTGAATGATCTCGAGGTCGGCTCTCATGGCTGTCTCACAGGGTAATGCGCTTCATGTAGCCACCGAAGGCCTGAATGTAGCGGGGAATCGGCATGAGGAAGGCGTCGTGGCCCTGCGGGGCATCGATTTCCAGGTAGCAGACATTCTTCTTCGCGGCGATCAGGGCGTCGGTGATTTCGCGCGAACGGGCCGGGGAAAACCGCCAGTCGGTGGTAAAGGAAATCACGCAGAAATCCGCCTGCACCTGCGCCAGGGTGCGCGCGAGGTCACCGTCATGCTTGCCGGCTGGATCAAAGTAGTCGAGGGCCTTGGTCATCAGCAGGTAGGTATTGGCGTCAAACCGCTCGGAGAACTCCTCGCCCTGATAGCGCAGATAACTTTCGACCTGGAATTCGACGCTGTGCACGTCGAAATTCAGTTGCTCGTTTTTCCGCCGATGGCCAAATTTTTCGCCCATGGCGTCATCCGACAGGTAGGTGATGTGACCGACCATGCGCGCCAGCATCAGGCCGCGCTTGGGAATCACGCCCTGTGCCTTGAAGTGACCGCCGTGAAATTGCGGATCGGTGAGAATGGCCTGCCGCGCGACTTCGTTGAAGGCGATGTTCTGCGCCGAGAGTGCCGGCGCCGAGGCGATGGCCAGGCAATGGCGGACGCGCTCGGGGTAGCTGATGGTCCATTGCAAGGCCTGCATGCCACCCAGACTGCCGCCAATCACTGCGGCCCATTGCTGGATTCCCAGGGCATCGGCGAGCCGCGCCTGACTGTTGACCCAGTCCTCGACCGTCACTACCGGGAAATCGGCACCAAAAGGCTGACCGGTTTGCGGGTTATGACTGGCCGGGCCGGTCGAACCGTTGCAGCCGCCCAGATTATTCAGGCTGACGACAAAGAACTTATTGGTGTCCACCGCCTTGCCAGGCCCGATGCAGCTGTCCCACCAGCCCGGCTTGCGGTCCTGCGGGCTGTGATAACCGGCGGCATGGTGATGGCCGGAGAGGGCGTGACAGATCAGCACGGCATTGCTGCGGGCCGGATTCAGTTCGCCATAGGTTTCATAGACCAGCGTGTAATCAGACAGGCTGCGGCCACAGGTCAGTTCCAGCGCTTGGCTGAAATGCAGTTGCTGCGGGATAACCAGGCCGACGGAATTTTCGGGGAACGCGGTGGGCATCGACCCTGCTCTCGGTTTGGAAAGGTCAGCAGTCTAAATAGCACCGCTGCGCCCGGCAAGCGCGCAGGGCGGCGGGTTGCTGCCGGATGTTGCGGCCTCAGGCGGATTCGCCGGCATCCCGCTGGCGAGCCGCGAGAGGCAGGCTGACCACTTTCGACTGGCGCTGGATGGGCGCGGGGCGGCGCAGGATGCGCAGGATATCGCTGGCCTCAGCCAGTTGCTGTTCCAGCTCGTTGCCGTAGCGCTCCATTTGCTGCGAGCGCTTCTGGGTCTGCTGGGTTTCCTGCGCCAGCGCGCGCAGCCGCAGCATGTGGGTTTCCAGCAGTTGCTTGTGTTCCATGGTGTGCTGCATCAGTGGCATCAGGGCATCGCTGGCCCAATGCTCGGCATCGCTGCGGATGCGTTCATGCAGCGCGATCACTTCACGGACCAGTGTGGCGAAGAAGCGCTGGCTCAGGCTGGATTGATCCGTCAGCAGGGTTTTGAGTTGCAGACGGAACTGATCGGATTGCCCGCGCAACTGGTTAAGTTCACGCTGGTAGCGTTTGACGTTGAACAGCGGTGCGTCCATGCCGTTGAGCGGGTTTTCTGCGTTATGCCGCTGGTAAATGGCCTCAACCATCCGGTTCGCCGTATCGGCCTCGTGGCCAAGGGTTTCAAGGTCAGCCGCCACGGTGTCGAAGAAGGTTCTGATCGCGCGGTTGATGCCAATACTGGTCCAGCTTTCGCGCATGCTGTTGTGCACATCTTCGATGTGCGTATCCAGCCGCTGCGAGCGGGTCGCGGCGCGCAGCAGATCGCCCTGGCGGGTCAGCAGGCGCTGATTGCTCTTGAGCCCCAGCAAGCGCTTGTGGTGCTGGGCGTGGTCTTCTTTGGTCTTGCTGGTCAGTTCATGCAGCATCTGGCCATTGTCCTGCTGGTGTCCGGCCAGTTGCTCCTGCTGTTCGCGCACCTTGGTCAGTCGCTGGCTCAGCACCTGCTGACTGCTGTTGAGCATGCTGAGTATCGGGCTGACGATGCGCGACTCCAGCAACTGCTCCTTCTGCCCCACAATCCTTTCGCTGAGCAGCTGTTCGAGCCCGCCCAGCTGACTGCGCGCCAGCAGCAGATTGTCCTTGCGCACCTTGGCCAGCATGCCCTGCTTGGCTGACAGTGGCAGCACGTCGCTGATGGCCAGGCCCAGCTGCAGGGCGGTGGATTCCTGAATCCGCCGGATCGCGTTCTGCACAAAGCTTTCGCCGGCCAGGTCGTCCCACAGCACGTCAATCTTGTTCAGCACGGCAAACAGGTTGTGCTGGGTTTCATCGTCGAGCTGGCGAATATGCTGTTGCCAGATGCTCATGTCGCTGGCCGTTACCCCAGTATCGGCGGCCAGCAGATAAATGATGGCCTGGGCGCTGGGCAGCATCGACAGGGTCAGTTCCGGTTCGCTGCCCAGGGCATTCAGCCCCGGCGTGTCGAGTATGCGCAGGCCCTGACGCAGCAGCGGATGATCCATGTTGATCAGTGCATGTCGCCAGGCTGGCACCATGACCATGCCGGACTTGCCGGCGTCCTCGAGCATATCCGGATGAAAACCCAGAGCGATCGCTTTCTCGATCGGCATCGGCTTGGTGCGGGCGACCTGGGCAAAGGCTTGCGCCATGTTCTCGGTGTCATCCAGCACCAGCGGGATGTTCACCCAATGCCGCGGAACCCGCTTAAATTGCGCCACGCTGGCCTGTGCCATGCGGGTTTCGATCGGCAGCAGGCGAATATAGGAGCGCTCGGAGGCGGGGTCGAAGAACAGCTCTGTCGGGCACATGGTGGTGCGTCCGGCGGTGGAGGGCAGCATGCGCTGACCGTAGCCGGAGAAGAACAGGCTGTTGATCAGCTCACTCTTGCCGCGCGAGAATTCGCCAACAAAGGCCAGGGTGATGTGATCGGTGCGCAACAGTTTGAGCGAACGCTCGAGTCTGGCGTCAACCGTCGGCGAGTTCAGCCGGTTGCGTTCCAGCCAGCTGCGGTAGCGGGTTATCTCGCGGACCAGTTCGCGCTTCCAGGCAACATAACTGTCGACCTGATGGCTCAGTCGCTCCATGCTCATTGCGACACCTCGCTGCAAGCGCAGTCGGTTAGTGGGTCAGTGTGCCGTTCGATACGGTCGTGATGGCCGTCATTATGCGGTGCGCCGTAGTCGAGTCAATCGGCGCCTGCCCGGCGGCGAAGGCCAGTCTATCAGCTACCGGGGCGCTGCAGGCCCGGCAGTTCGGGCAATTTGAGTGGGGACTGGATGCGTACCCGCTTTTGTCGGTTCAACTCGCCGCTGAGCAGCTGGACATGGCTTTTGGCGACGCCGAACACCTGACCCAGAAAGGCCATCAGGTGGGCATTGGCCTTGCCTTCAACCGGAGGTGCGGTCAGGCGGATTTTCAGGCGTTCGCCGTGCAAACCGGCAAATTCGTCTTTGCTGGCCTTGGGCTGGAGATGAATGTCGAGAATCAGGTCATCGCCAGCCCAGTGAAAGTAGGCCATTAACTGCAGCCCATTACAGGAAGGGGCTGAGTTGCTGTGGCAGTCCGCTCATGGCGGCGAGGTTGCCGATCACCAGCATGTCGACCAGATTCAACGCAATGAAGGCAAAAATCGGTGAAATATCCAGACCGCCAAGGTTGGGCATGATTTTGCGGAAGGGTGCCAGCAGCGGTTCGCAGATCTGATTGACCAGCTGCGCGCCAGGGTTGTAGCTGCCGGGGGCGACCCAGGACAGGATCACGCTGACAATCATGGCGAAATAGAACACCTTGAGGAACAGCGAGGTCACGCCAATCATCGACCAGACCAGTAATTGCAGCACATAGCCGCCAATCCCATAACCCATGAGGATCAGCGTGATCATCATCAGCAGTAACTGAACCAGGATGGCCAGTACCAGGGAAGCCGTGTCCAGGCCGAAGAGGCTGGGGATGACTTTGCGCAACGGCAGCAACAGTGGTTGGGTGGCGCGCACCACAAACTGGCTGAGCGGATTGTAAAAGTCCGCGCGCACCAGTTGCAGGATGAAACGCAGCAGCACGATCAGCAGGTACAGGCTGCCGAGTGTTTGCAGCACATAAATGGCGGCAGTGTTCAGTCCGGTCATGGTGGTTTCCTCAGTTTCCCAATTCGTTGGCCAGCTCGACCGAGCGCGTCGCGGCGGCGGTCAGTGCGTTTTCGACCAGTGCGGCAAAACCGCCGGCCTGGAAGGTCTTGATCGCGGCTTCGGTGGTGCCGTTGGGTGAGGTCACGCGGCGGCGCAGTTCACCCGCATCCACATCACTGCTGACGGCCATGCGTGCAGCACCCAAGGCGGTCTGGATGCTCAGTTGGGTGGCGGTTTCGGGCGTCAGGCCCAGCTGCACGCCGGCTGCACTCATGGCCTCGATCAGCAGGAAAAAATACGCCGGGCCGCTGCCGGAGACGGCGGTGACGGCATCAATCTGCGCTTCATTATCCAGCCACAGCACCATGCCGACGGCGCTCAGTACCTGTTCGGCCTGTTCGCGCTGGGTGGCGCTGACCTGTGCATTGGCAAACAGGCCGCTGACGCCCTGGCGCACCAGCGCGGGCGTGTTGGGCATGCAACGCACCAACGGTTGCGGCCCCAGCCAGTTGTTCAGGCTGGCACAACTGATGCCGGCGGCAATCGACACGATCAACTGGTTTGCCTGTAAATGAGGCGCTAATGCCAGGCACACCGCTTTCATGATTTGCGGCTTGACCGCCAGTACGATCAGGTCGGCACCAGAGATGGCTTGCTGATTGGATTCGTAGACGGTAATGCCGTGTTCTGCGCTAATGCGCGCACGTTGCTCGGCGCCCGGTTCGCTGGCGCAGATCTGCGCGGCGCTCATGCCTTGGGCGCGCAGGCCGCCAATCAGGCTGGCTGCCATGTTTCCGGCGCCAATGAAGGCGATTCGCAGGTGGCTCATGCAGGATTTCCTAGGGGTGAAGGTGCTGGATGGTGTGTCTCAGGGTAGTGGCGGGCGCCAAAGATCGAGCTGCCGATGCGGACCCAGTTGGCGCCCTCGGCGATGGCGGCTTCGAGGTCATCACTCATGCCCATCGACAGCGTATCCAGTGGCAGGCCCAAGCTGTTGCTGAGTTCACGTACGCGCGCAAAAGCGCCGTGTTGCGCGGCAGTATCGCTGGTTGGCTCGGGGATCGCCATCAGGCCGCGCAGGCGGAGATGGGTCAGCTGGCTGACCGCCTGCGCCAGGGCCGGCAGCTCATCCGGGTGGCAGCCCGATTTGCTGGCTTCCCCGCTGACATTCACTTGCAGGCAGATGTTCAGCGCCGGCAAATCCTGCGGCCGTTGGGCTGACAGCCGTTGGGCAATTTTCAGGCGATCAACCGAGTGCACCCAGTCGAAGTTTTCCGCAATGATGCGGGTCTTGTTGGACTGGATCGGCCCGATGAAATGCCAGACCAGATCCAGATCGGTCAGTTCGGCTTGTTTGCCGAGGGCTTCTTGCAGGTAATTTTCGCCGAAGTCCTTCAGCTCGCAGGCGAAGGCTGCACGAATGGCGCTGACCGGCTGGGTCTTGCTGACAGCCAATAAGTTGATCTGTCTCAAATCGCGCCCAGATGCTTGCGCTGCGGCACGAATCCGAGCGCGAACCTTTGCAATATTCTCTGCTATGGTGGACATTAACCGAGCCCGGCCGCCTTGAGTTATGGGCATTCTAACCGCTTGTCAGGAATTGGGGAGTCCCATGGATATTACCGAGTTGCTTGCCTTCAGCGCCAAGCAAGGTGCTTCAGACCTGCACCTCTCTGCCGGTCTGCCACCGATGATCAGGGTGGATGGTGATGTGCGCCGGATCAATCTGCCACCGCTTGAACACAAGCAGGTGCATGCGCTGATCTACGACATCATGAATGACAAGCAGCGCAAGGATTATGAAGAATTTCTGGAAACCGACTTCTCGTTCGAAGTGCCGGGCGTGGCGCGTTTCCGGGTCAACGCGTTCAACCAGAACCGCGGTGCCGGTGCGGTGTTCCGGACCATTCCTTCCAAGGTGCTGACCATGGAAGACCTGGGCATGGGCGAGGTGTTCAAGAAGATCACCGATGTGCCGCGCGGTCTGGTACTGGTCACCGGGCCAACCGGTTCGGGCAAGTCGACCACGTTGGCGGCCATGCTCGATTACCTGAACAGCAACAAGTATCACCACATCCTGACCATTGAAGACCCGATCGAATTCGTTCACGAGTCGAAGAAGTGCCTGGTCAACCAGCGCGAAGTTCACCGTGACACCCTGGGCTTCTCCGAAGCCCTGCGCTCCGCTCTGCGGGAAGACCCGGATATCATTCTGGTCGGCGAAATGCGTGACCTGGAGACCATTCGTCTGGCGCTGACCGCAGCCGAAACCGGCCACCTGGTGTTTGGCACGCTGCATACCACCTCGGCCGCCAAGACCATCGACCGGGTGGTCGACGTGTTCCCGGCTGAAGAAAAGTCCATGGTTCGCTCGATGCTGTCCGAATCGCTGCAGGCGGTTATTTCGCAGACCCTGCTGAAGAAAATTGGCGGCGGGCGGGTAGCGGCGCATGAAATCATGATTGGCACGCCGGCGATCCGGAACCTGATTCGCGAAGACAAGGTCGCGCAGATGTATTCGGCGATCCAGACCGGTGGTTCGCTGGGCATGCAGACACTCGACATGTGCCTGAAAGGCTTGCTGGCCAAAGGGCTGGTCAGTCGCGAAAGCGCCCGCGAAAAGGCCAAGATTCAGGAAAACTTCTAACCCATTGCTTGTCACACCGAACGCTCGCTGGCGAATTATTCGTCCGCGGGCTAACGGTGTTGCAAGTCACCGGTATTTCTAAAGGCAGACCTGCATGGAATTTGAAAAGCTTTTGCGCCTGATGGTGGAAAAAGGAGGATCCGACCTTTTTATTACCGCGGGTATCGCTCCCTCAATGAAAGTAAACGGCACGATCATGCCGGTGACCAAGAATCCGCTGTCGCCGGAGCAGGCGCGTGAAGTGGTGCACTCGGTGATGAACGAGCAGCAACGCCGCGACTTTGCCGAGAACCACGAGTGCAACTTCGCCATCAGTGCCCGCGGAATCGGCCGCTTCCGGGTCAGTGCGTTTTACCAGCGTAATCTGGCGGGCATGGTATTGCGTCGGATCGAGACCAATATTCCGACCATCGATCAGCTCAAACTGCCTGAAATTCTCAAGCAATTAGCCATGACCAAGCGTGGCTTGGTGCTGTTTGTCGGTGCGACCGGCACAGGTAAATCGACGTCCCTGGCATCGATGATCGGTTACCGCAACGAGAACTCGACCGGGCATATCATCTCCATCGAAGATCCCATCGAGTACATCCACCAGCACAAGAAGTGCATTGTCACCCAGCGCGAAGTCGGCATTGATACCGAGTCGTTCGACGTGGCACTGAAAAACACCCTGCGTCAGGCGCCGGATGTGATTCTGATCGGTGAGGTGCGTACCCGCGAGACCATGGATCATGCGGTGACCTTCGCCGAAACCGGCCACCTGTGCCTGGCCACGCTGCACGCCAACAACGCCAACCAGGCGCTGGACCGGATCATCAACTTCTTCCCGGCCGACCGTCAGCAGCAGGTGTGGATGGACCTTTCGCTCAACCTGCGCGCCATCGTTGCCCAGCAACTGGTGCCCACGCCGGATGGCAAGGGCCGTCGTGCGGTGATCGAGGTCATGCTCAACACACCACTGGCCGCCGACCTGATTCGCAAGGGCGAAGTGCATGAGCTCAAGGCCCTGATGAAGCGTTCAAACGAACTCGGCATGCAGACCTTCGATCAATCGCTGTATGCGCTTTATTCGCAGGGAGAGATCACCTATGAAGACGCCTTGTCGCACGCTGACTCCACCAACGATCTGCGCCTGTTGATCAAACTGGGCTCCGAGTCTGATGGTGATCATCTGGCAAGCATGAGCCAAGGGCTGAGTCTGCAAACCAGCGAAGACGAACCCGGCGGCCGGCGTTTCCGCTAAACAGCGCTGCTACAGGAGAAAATGCGCATGCTGCAAGACAATCACAGCAAGGTCATCGGCTATCTGCTCTGGATCTTCGGTTTTCTGGGGGCACACCGTTTTTATTATGGCAAGCCGGTGACCGGCACCATCTGGTTCTTTACCTTTGGTCTGCTGGGCATCGGCTGGCTGATCGATCTGTTTCTGATCCCGGGGATGGATCGTGATGCCGACCTGCGCTTTCATGCGGGCGCGATTGATTACAACGTGGCCTGGCTGCTGCTGACCTTTCTCGGGCTGTTCGGCGTGCACCGGATGTATCAGGGCAAATGGCTGACCGGCATTCTGTTCCTGTTCACCGGCGGTTTTTTTGTCGTCGGCGTGCTCTACGACTTCTGGACAATGAATGACCAGATATCCCTGCGAAACGCCAGCCAATCAAGCTAATTGCCTGCTGGTTGAGTGAGCTGCGCCCCTCTCCCCAACCCTCTCCCGTAAACGGGAGAGGGAGTCAAAAGCCGAAAGGCCCCTTTTACATGTCTGCCGCAGAATCAGCGCAGCGTGAGTTTCAGTAGCAGGCGGGTGAGCTTGCCGTACGGCGGTCTGAGCAGGGCTGAACCGTTGATTTTCGATTGATAGAAAATCGGCCGCATCTTGCTGAAGGTCTGGAAGCCTTCCTCGGCGTGATAGTGGCCCAGGCCGGAGTTGCCGACGCCACCGAACGGCAGGTTTTCCTGCAGCACGTGCAGCATGACGGTATTGACTGACACGCCGCCGGAGATGGTTTTCTTCAGCATCATCTCGGTGCGGCCACGGTCATCGTCGAAGTAGTAGAAGGCCAGTGGTCGCTCGTGCGAGTTGATGTATTCCAGCACCTCATCGAGGCCGCGGTAGGTTTTTACCGGCAGCAGCGGGCCGAAGATTTCCTCTTTCATGATCTGCATGTCTTCGCTGACATTCAGTACCAGGTGCGGCGCCAGCTTGCCGGCGCTGCGGGCATCCTCGGCGTCAGCCAGTGCAATGACTTCGGCGCCTTTCTCGCGCGCATCTTCCAGCAAACCATTGACCCGGTGCAGCTGCCGGTCATTGATCATGCTGGTGTAGTCACTGTTGCTGCTGAGTTTGCCGGGGTAGTTTTTGGCGACTGTCGCCCGGGCGACCTCAATGAATTGGTTGCTGGTGCCTTCCGGGATGAATACGTAGTCAGGCGCCACGCAGGTCTGTCCGGAGTTGATGCATTTGCCCCAGAGAATGGTTTCGGCGGCGGTCTTGATCGAGTAGTCCGGCGCCACCACCGTGGGTGACTTGCCGCCCAGCTCCAGTGTGACCGGCGTGAGGTTCTCGCTGCAGTTCTTCATCACCTGTTTGCCCACACTCGGAGACCCGGTGAAGATGAAATGATCGAACGGCATGCGCGAGAAGTGGTCATTGATGCCCGGTCCCGGGTGCACCACAGCCACCAGATCCTGCGGGAATTCCTTGGCCAGCAGCTGGCCGATCAGCGTGCCGAAGTTGGTGGAATCACTGGCGATCTTGATCATCGCGCGGTTGCCGGCCGCGAGCGCTCCGGCCAGCGGGCCAAGTGTCAGGTACAGCGGATAGTTCCACGGCGCGGCAATTCCGATCACCCCGAGCGGCTGGGCCTGCATGGCAGCCTTGCCCGGCTGGAACCAGATGCTGACGCCGCGGCGCTGCGGCTTCATCCACTTTTTCAGGTATTTCAGCGAATGATTGATCTCGGTGACGAAGCCGAAGATATCCAGCAGTTTGGTTTCATACGGCGAGCGGCTGCCGAAATCGGCTGACACGGCGGCGCAGATGGCGTCGGCATTGTCCAGAATCAGTGTCTTGAGCTTCATCAGATTGGCGCAGCGGGTCTGGTAGGACGGATAGCGATCCAGTTCGAAGGCTTTGCGCTGCTCGGCAAAGATGAGGCGCATGCTTTCTACGTTGGGGCTTGGCTGTTCGCTGGACATGATCTGGCTCCGGGTGGCGGTGGGCGGGTTTCGAGTGTAATTGGAACTGCTTCCAACGTCATCTGCTGCTTCGGACAGGCGCGGCCGCACAAGTAAATGCCTGTGCCTATCTATCCTGTGCTCAGGCAGCCGCTACACTGAGCGGGTTGTTATCACCGGAGATTGTCATGGCTACCCAGAAAGGCAAGACCAGTAAAACGGCTGCTGAAAAAGTCATTGCGGCCAAGACCAAGGCCGCGGCCAAGCCTCCCCGTCCCCCCAGGCCGGCCAAGGCCGCCGCCAAACCTGCGGAGCCCGTCAAACCGGCTCCCCGGCCGTCGATGGGTGGCGGACTTTCTCTGGAAAAAGCGGCGGGTGCCCTGTTTGGTCAGCTCAAGGGCTACACCGACATGGTGACCGGCGGCTTGCTGGATGTCGCCAGAGTTGGTTCGGCGATTCCGCTGATGGCCAGTGACAACTGGCTGAAGGACCTGTATTCCAAGGCGGTGTCCCCCGAGCGCTTGTCCGCCATGGCCGATGCCGGGAGCTTTTTGCGTGATGCCCGGGAGGTCGCCGGGCTGAATTTGCAGGAGCTGTCCACGGCGCTGGGGCTGAGCGATACGGAGTTTCTCGAAGAAGTCGAACAGGGCCGCGCCACGCTGCCGTTCGACATGATTCTGCGGGTGGCGGCACTGATCGCCCGGCATGATCCGATCCCGTTTATCCTGAACTTTCTGCGCACCTACAACCCGGCACTGGAAAAGCGCCTGGATTACTGGGGCATCACCGCCTTGCCCAAGCAGTACGAGCGTGAGCGTCGCTTCGTCAATCTGGTGCGCCAGCACGACGTGTTGCGCGACATGTCCGATGAAGAGTTCGACCGCTTTATCGGCTACCAGGGCAGTGCCATCAACCTGACGCTGGAAGTCATGGCGTCGGAAAAACGGGCCAATCAGGACAAGCTGCGCAAGCAAAAGGACTGAACCGCCCGGGCACAGGCGCCCGAGCCGCTCACTCGGGGAAGCGCGCGTTGGCCATCCAGCGCTTCTGCTCCTTGAGCTCGCGCAGCAAGGCGCTCAGTACTCCGAGCTTGAGGTCGGGTGCTTCGCCACGGCCCATGAGCCGGAACTGCTGGTAATACCAATAGGTGGCACCGAAGCCGTTGAGCATCTTGATCAGGCCAATCGGTGAGTGCTGGCCCAGCCAGCCAGGCCCCAACTGCAGCTGAGTTTCCCAGCGATCCAGTGCCTGCTGCTCCCCGGCCAGCAGGCGGCGCACACTGTGCGTGTCGACGCACAGCGGGCGGCCCAGGCCGATCAGCGCAACACCGGCGCTGCTCACGGCGCTGGCCATGGCGGTCACGCTGCGAAAGCCGCCGGTGACCATCAGCGGTACCTTCACCGTGTGCTGCATCTGCCGGGCAAAATCCACAAAGTAGGCTTCGCGTGCGGCCGTCGAGGCGGGTAGGGCGGAGGTATCGGGTTTCTCCATGCCGTCCATGTCCATCATCCGCGGTTGCTCGTAATTTCCCCCGGAGATTTCGATCAGGTCGATGCCGCCCTCGCTCAGCCATTGGGCCACCGTGGTGCTGTCGGAAAAACTGAAACCGCCTTTCTGGAAGTCGGCCGAGTTGAGTTTGACCGCGATGGTGAAGGTCGGGCCGGTTTTTTCGCGAACCGCCTTGAGGACATCCAGCAGCAGCCGGGCGCGATTTTCCAGTGAGCCACCCCAGCGGTCATCGCGCTGATTGGCGCGCGGGTTGAGAAAGGCCGAGAGCAGGTAGCCGTGGGCCGCGTGGATCTGCACCCCGTCAAAGCCAGCCATCTGCGCAGCATGGGCGGCTTGCGCAAAGCGCTGGATGGTTTCCTGTATATCGGCCTCGGTCATGGCCACGGGGGCGCCAAACTGCTTTCCCGGTAGCGCCAGCGGTATGGCAGAGGGTGCCTTGGGTGTCGGGTTGACGATGGCGGAGGTCTGCCGGCCGGCATGGCTGATCTGCATCCAGATCTTCGCCCCGCCGGCCTTGGCTGCCGTCGCCCAGCGCGCGAGTGCGGCGCGCATATCGGCATCCGGTTCGCGATCTATCACCACATTCCCCGGACGCTCCAGGTGATGCCGGTCTACCAGAACGTTGCCGGTAATCAGCAACCCGCAGCCACTGTTGCCCCACTGTGTATACAAGCGCTCCAGCGCTGCTGATGGATAGCCGCGCGGGTCGGCCAACCCTTCGGTCATGGCGGCTTTAGCCATCCGGTTGGGCAGGGTTGCGCCATTGGGTAGCGACAGTGCCTGGGATAGTGTCTTGATGTCTGCGTTCATGCGGATGGGTTGCCTTGAGGAAGTGGCCGACAGGGTTCGCTTTTGCGGGGCATCGAAGTAGATGGTGCCTTGGTATTGCTGCGATGGTGACTCAGAGAATAGTGCATTCATGTCGGAAGGGGCGGATGCAAACGCCGCTAACGCATGTCGACTGACGAACTGCGCAAGCAGGCGTGCCAACTGGTGGTAAAGTGCACGCCTGCTTTAAGGGGGCGTGTCAGGTAGCCCCGTCATGCTTCTGAGAGTGTTGATGTCTGCAAAAACTGTTTTGATCCCCTTGCCGCAAGCTGACTTTGATCCCACCCATGTGGTGGTTTGTTGGGAGGTCCTGCGCGCTGCCGGTTTTCGTGTTGAATTCGCGACCGTCGACGGCAAGCCCTCGGCCGCCGATCCGCACATGCTTGAAGGTGAAGGGCTGGATCTTTGGGGTGGACTGCCGCTTGTCCGGCAGTTCAAATTGCTCGGATTGCTGCTGCGCGCGGAGCGCCGTGTCCGCCGTGGTTATCAGCAGCTGCTGGATGATCCGGCCTTCCTCAAGCCGCAGCGCTTTTCACAGCTGAAGGTAGCGCGCTTCAGTGGCTTGGTGTTGTCTGCCGGTCATCGTGCGCAGGCCACCCAGCCCTTTCTTGAGAATGCATTGCTGCATGGCTTTATTGGCGAGTTCTTTGCCACCGGGCGTCCGGTGGCCGCGATTGCCCATGGCGTCTTGCTGGCTGCGCGCAGCAAGACCGGCGAGGGACGTTCGGTGCTGCATGGACGCAAGACCACGGCCCTGCCCTGGGGCATGGAGCGGGACGCCTGGAACCTCACGCGCTTTCTCGGTCGGGTCTGGGAGCCGGGCTACTTCCGTACCTACGCTGAATTACCCGGTGAGCCGGAAGGCTATCGCGGGGTACAGGCGGAAGTGACGCGGGCGCTGGCCAAACCGACGGACTTTCTGGATGTAACGGCGGATGTGCCGGATTATTTCCGCAAGGCTATCGGACTGTACCGCGACAGTCCCGACGACGCGCGTCCGGCCTGGGTGGTCTGCGATGGCAATTACATCTCCGCGCGCTGGGCCGGCGATGCCCACACCTTCGCGAAAATGTTCGCCGAGCGGTTGCAGGCTGCCTAGCGGGGCAGCGATTCCAGGAACCGCTCGATCAATGACCTGACCCGTGCGGTGTCGCCGGGCGCAATGATTCTGCCGGCCAGTACGTGATGGCTGGGGTCCTGACTGTGTTGCAGTGCCACGCGCTGTTTCTGCGCAGAGCCAAAACGGCTGAATGCCCGCGTGGCCGCCTCGGCGCTGACCACCGTATCGTCCGCTGAGTGGATCAGCAGAATTGGCGCTGCAGTCTGTTCCAGGGGCAAGGCGTTGACTGCCTTCACCAGCGCCATCATCGGCAGCAGGGCACGGGTGGGATAGACATGATTCCAGAAGCGCGCCTGTTGTTCGTTCAGTGGCGTCCATTGCCGTTGCGGCCCCATTAACCAGGGCGTGAAATAACTCGCCCAAGGCCAGGTCAGTACCTGCGCGGCAGGATCCTTCGGGCCGAAATTGGGCGATATCAGCACAAAGGCCAGCACTTGCGGATCCTGTCGGGCCACCGCCAGCCACGCCGCCAGTGTGCCGCCGGTGGAGGTGCCGATGATGACGACCTTGCGTCCCAGCCGCTTGCCGATCGCCAATGCCTCTTCAGCATCGGCCAGCCAGTCGCCGGCCGTCACTTCGCCCAGCGCTGCAGGGCTGCGTCCGTGGCCCGCGAGGCGGGTATAGAACAGGTTGGCGCCCAGTGAATGCGCCAGTTCATCGCTCAATGGCGCAGTTTCCTGACGGGTGGCGGAAAAGCCATGCAGGTAGACAATCGCCAGATCGGTCTGCTGGTGCTGCGGATCAGCCCAGAGGATGGTCTTCTCCGCACCCGGCGTGATGTCGGGATAAGCCGCCTCAGCGCGGGCAAGGTAGTCATCCAGATTGGCCGGCAGCGGTGTGCTGGGGGGGTGTTCAATCACCTCGACCCGCGGGCCGGCAAAGAATAGTGCAAGCAGGGCTGCCAGACACGGGACGATCAGTGTGCGGCGCTTCATCGGGTCCAGGCGGTGTGCTGGCCGATGAACGCCAGAATCCGCTGTACCGCCGCCTGTGTCTGCGGCAAGCGCTCAAAGGCCTGGAAGACGTGGGGTAGCTGTCCCTGCCAGAGTTCAACCTGCACCGCGACGCCGGCCGCATGGGCCCGCTCGGCGGCGCGCAGACTTTCATCGCGAAGCATTTCGCTGTCGCTGGCCTGGAACAGCAGCGGCGGGAAGTTTTGGTAGTCACCGAACAGCGGTGACAGGCTGGGTTCGAGGAACTGTTGCGGTTCGGCGTAGTAGCTGCGTACTGCGACCACGCCACTGGCGGTGAAGATCGGATCGCTGCGCTCATTGCGGCACAGGCTCGGACTGCTCAGGGTGAAGTCGACAAAAGGTGACAGCAGGACCGCGCAGGCGGGCATCGGCTCGCCTGCAGCCTTGATCCGGTGCAGCAATGCCAACGAGAGGTTGCCTCCGGCTGAGTCGCCGGCGACCACGATATTGCCTGCCTGAATACCGCTGTCCAGCAGCCAGCGGTAAGCCGCATGGCAATCGTCGATACCGGCTGGCCAGCGGTGTTCGGGTGCCAGACGGTAGTCGACCATCAGTGCGCGGGCGTTGAAGGCTTTGCACCATTGCCCGGCCATCCGCGCATGGGTGCGTGGAAAGCGAAACATGAAAGCGCCACCGTGCAGGTACAGGATGACCCGTTCCGGACGCAGATCCATGGCCTCCACCCATTCGGCCTTGAAATCGCCGGTTTCGGCAGCGCGCCGCCGGGTGCTGAGATCGACCGGGGTCATGCGCCGGTCCAGCGCTTCCTGCCGTTGCCGCATTTTCTGGATGTTCATGCCCAGACGCAGGTGGCCCTTGGCCGTCAGCCGGAACAGCAGTTGCAGCAGCAGTCGCCGCCAGAGCCCGCCGCCGACCTTGAGTTGTTCCACATACTCGGGGAGAGATTGCCTGGCTGAGATGCTCACGAAATGACTTCCTGCGAGGATGTGCTGTTGTTGTCAGGTTTTGCAGGGCTGACGGGCTTGCCCGCTTTGCCGGCTGTCTTGCTACTGCGCGCGGACACGCGGGGTTTGCTCGGACTGGCCTTGTCCGCCGCCGGCTTTTCGGTGTTGTGCCGAGTGATCGGGTAGACATTCGAATTTGCGCCGGCTGCAGTAGCACGCAGTGCCGACAGGCGATTGGCTGCCTCGAGCAGCTCATTGAAGCTATGGCGCAGGCATTCGATGAAATAGCCCGGGTCCGGCATCATGTTGCGGCACGCCACCACGCTGATCCACAGCTCGGCGTTGTAACTGAAGCCGCTCAGATTCAGGCCGACGTAGTCGGTCGCAATGCTGACCGGATAGAAATGCACCAGCCGCGCACCGGCCACATACAGCGGAACTTCCGGGCCGCGGACGTTGGAGGCGGACACGTTGACCAGCGGCATCAGCGCGCGGCGCATGAGTGCGCGGCCAGCCGCCTGCGGCAGATTGTCGAGCAGCCCGGCAAACAGGTTCAACCCCAGCGTTTCGGCCCGGTGTTTGGCATTCAGGCTTTCGCTGCGGACCGCATGCAGGCGCTCAAGCGGGTCTTGAATCTCGGTACACAGGGCAACGGGTGTGCCGCCAATGGCGTTGGTGGAGGGCAGTTTGCGTTTGGTGATGATCTTTTCAGTGATGCGGTTGGGCACCAGCGCGCGCAGGGATTCGTCCGGCAGCTCGCCCTTGGCGTTCAGGTAGCGGCGCATGGCGCCACCGCACACCGAAAGGAACACGTCATCGATCGTGCAGCCGGGGACTCCGTGGCGTATGGCCTTGATGTCACTCAACGGGAAATGCAGCGCATCCACTACCCGATTGGCTGACAACGGGTGATTGAAACGGGTCGGTGGGGCTGCCGACCAGGGCAGCCTGCGTGGTACCTGGTTGCCGGAAGCAAAGGGTTTTGGCAGGCGCTCCCAGATCAGGCTGCCGACCTTGTTCAGCGTGGAGGCATACAGGTTGGAGAGACCGATACTGCGGGTGACCGCATTGCGGGCGGCATTCACCAGTAGCTCCAGGGCATGCGGGCCGTTACTGTCATGCGCCATGCTGTAGCGTCTTGGCGCTCCCGGCAGTTCCTCGGCGGCAATTGCATGCACGGCTTCCAGCAATGCCGCAGCATGCTGGCCGTCTACGGCGGCGTGATGAAACTTGAGGAACAGCGCAAAGCAGCCGGGCGGCATGCCGGGAATCTTGTCCAGGCCTTCGATCACGTAAATTTCCCAGAGCGGCCGGCTTCGGTCCAGGGGGCGGGAGTGCAGGCGGGCGGTCTGGATCATCAGTTGCCGCCAGTCTCCGGGATGCGGCAGGGCAATGTGACGGATATGAAATTCGACATCGATTTCGCCCACTTCAACCCAGTAGGGTCGATCAAGGCCGTACGGCACGTCGACCAGCTTGCGGCGAAAAATCGGGAAATCGCCCATGCGGCTCTTGAAGTGATGAAGAATGTCCTTGAACCGGGTTCTGCCGTTGGGCGAGGTCGATGGATCATAAATGCCCAGCGCGGCGACGTGGTTGTACACGTTGCCCTGCTCGTCATAGAGCATGTAGTTGTCCAGGCCGGAGAGTTGCTCCATGACTAAAGCTCCCGAAAAAGTGGATGACACTCCATAAAGCATGATGGCACCATCTTGAGGCTGGCGTTAAGAGGGCTCAGGCTGATTATGGCGCCGTATAATCGGCAGTCATATTGGCATATTCAGCTTGTGCCACAAGCCGTGCTCTGTGATCGTGCCCGCGTGACCAGTTGACGGACTCCTGCTCTGCCGGCTCGTCAGGACCTGACCCAAACAGAGGATCAGGGATTATTTGCAAGCAGTGGCTGATGGTTTTGGTCATTGCTCCAGGCTATCGCTGCAAGGACCCCGCATGTTTTCCCGCAGTCTGACATCGCATGCTGTGACCCGCTTTCTCAAGCACGTGGTCAAGCCCTTGCTGCTGCGGCCGGGCACCGATATCGCGGCACTGCGCAGCCAGGCGGTCATGCTCAGTGAGCGACTGGCCAGAATGCCGCGCGATGTGCGGGTCTGTCACGGGCGGCTGGATGGCATTCCGGTGCGCTGGCTGTACAGCGAAAAGTCCAGTGCCGATTTCGTCATCCTCTACCTGCACGGCGGTGGTTTTGTCCTTCCGGCACTGAAACCGCACTATGCCTTCTGCGGCATGCTGGCGCTGAAAACCAATGCCACAGTGATCATGCCATCCTACCGGCTGGCGCCAGAACATCCGTTCCCGGCGGGCGTTGAGGATTGCCTGGCCGCCTACCGCTGGTTGCTCGAGCATGATTACGATCCGGCCAAGATCATCATTGCTGGCGACTCTGCCGGCGGCAATCTGACCATGACCACGGTACTGGGCGCCCGGCGCGAGGGTCCGCCGTTCCCTGCCGGCAT
>JACCEA011621892.1_pt1 | contig 20511 bp, 18 predicted proteins | sample 7449851 | NCBI WGS metagenome assembly JACCEA01 (sample SAMN15323453, study PRJNA562643) | freshwater metagenome | isolation source: river surface water | place: USA:Blue River Watershed | collected 2017-08-18
CGATGGCGGTGCTTGTCATCCACGCGATAACATTGCACTACGTTACCTAGCTGAACGGCTAGACTTGGGCTATGACTTGTTTGATGCTGTAATGCGTTCACGCGAAGTACAAGCAGAAAACATGGCTCGTAAGCTAGTCGATCTTGCACAGGTTGGACAAGGTGTTACACCTGATATGCCGGTGATTATTGTAGGTAAAGCCTATAAACCACTAGTACCATACGATGCCGGTTCTAGCAGTATGCTAGTTGGTCACTATGTTGAGAAGTTAGGGGCAAAGCTACATTATTTTGACGAAGTAATGGGCGAAGTGCCTCCAGCAGAAGTACTTAATAACCCAGCAGTGTACTTGCTTGCACATAATCCACAAATCACCTACGGTGAGCAGCTAGATTTTGTTGCAGGCTGGTATAAGGATCATCGTGTTACAGGCGCCGACGAAGCACTAACAGTTGCTACTGCAAACGGTACTAAACTATCATTTGCACAAGGCAGCGTAGTTGTTGATCCGTGGCGTAAGACACCTGAACTAGCTGGTGTAACAGTAGTACATTACGGTAACACTAGGTAAATGCCTTTAGGTAAAGACAGATTACCTAAAATAGAGATTAGGGAAATTCAAACTTCCCTAATCTCCTACCACGTTCGTTTACGTGGAGGTTTTCTGTTTGATTGTAAAGATAACGTTGAACAAAAATTAAAAAGAATTTTTGAAAAAGCAAGTATAACATCACCTAATAAGCAGATTATTTTAGATTACATACATGAACCTATTGTCTTTTTAAATAAAAAGCATATCTCATCGACAGGTGAGCTGTCATGGTTTGATTTTTTACACACACTAACAGATAAAGTAGGTTTTAATATTTCAAATGTTATTTTATTGACATCTAACGTGTACGGTAAAGAGACTTACGAAAAATGGTGTAAAGAAAATTCTATTTTAAATACGATGACGGTTGAAAGTCAAACTCGATCGTTTTGGATTTCAAAATTAATTAAAAAAGGTTACAAAAAAACATCTGTGCCAGCTGATAAAAAAATGAGCTTGTACATTGGTAGACCGAATTTTCAAAAAGCTGTTATTGTTAAATGGTATCTAGAAAAAATTAAAGATACTCCGCTCGAACAAGATATTGTTTCGACCTTTTTGTTTAAGGATTTTGTTGCACCTTCTGACTGGGGAAATATATCACAAAAGATTAAAGATTTGCCTGGTTCCATTGAAACAGGCAAACAAGAACATCCTGCAATAACTTTTCCCTGGGGCGGAGATCCTGTGTTGTTTAGTGAACATTTTGCTAGAGGTCTTTTTAATTTCACTGTTGATTATTTAGAATATGAAAATTTTGAAAGCTATGCTGATTACGTAGATTTTAAAAAAACACATAGTTGGTGGCACGAAGATATGATATCTGAAAAAACGTTTAAGTGTATTTTATTAAAGAAACCATTTATACGTTTAGGGATGCCAGGATCTTTAGATAAGCTGAGATCTTGGGGATTCAAAACTTTTGATAATTTATTGTTTGATGAAACTTACGATAATATAGAAAACTTTTATAACAGATTGGACGCTATACTTTGTCAAATTGAACGCACACTAGCTATACCATTTGATGAGCTACAAGAAAAAATTGCGTCGCCAGAAATGCAAAGCGTATTAGAACATAACTATAATTTAGCGTATCAACTTTATACAGATGAGGAATTAATAAATGTCTGAACCTAGATATTGCAGCCTACTATGGAAGCATATGAGTAACGAACCTGGCGGGTTCGTTAGAACATGCTGCATCGCTCAAGAACGTGTTAAAAAACCTGACGGAGAATTTTACACTTTAGGTGAAACAAGTGTTCGCGACATCTTTCACAGTGAGTTTTATAAAAATATTAGACAAGAAATTCGTGAAGGTAAGTTACCTAAGAATTGTAAACATTGTTGGCAAGACGAAGCAAACGGCAAGCAGTCCAAACGTGAAATTTATAACGAATATGCTAAGTGGCGTTATGAGGAAATTAATTATAACGAAGAACCTGAAATGCCACAGGACTTCCAACTTATCTTAGGTACAACTTGCAATATTAAGTGCAGAACTTGTAATCCCAACTATAGTAGTAAGTGGGTAAAAGAATCCGAGGACAGAGGGTTGCCTTATCTAAAAGAAACTGTGCAGATTCCCATGGACGATATGGAGAACGCAAAGTTTTGGACTGAGATGGATGATTGGATTAAGGATATTAAGTATCTAGAGATCATGGGCGGTGAACCACTATACATGAAAGAGTTTAAGGCTTTTGCAGAAAAATTAATTGAACGTGACCTAGCTAAGAACATTGCACTTAACTTTAGTACTAACGGTACACAGTTGCACACTGATCTAGTAGGTAAACTTATTAGCAACTTTAAAGACGTTGGTTTTGGTGTTAGTGTCGATGCTGCTACTAAAGAAAGATTTGAATACTTGCGTCACGGTGCAGATTGGGACGTAGTAAGTAAAAATTTAGATCACTTCCATACACTACATACTAACAAGGAAATTTATGTAAGTATTACTTGCACAGTGTCGGCAATGAATGTTATGTATCTTAAAGAGTATGTAGAAGTATTTGCTGAACGTTGGCCAAACTTTGAAATCTTCTTTAACATGGTTCACTTCCCTAGCTGGTTTAACTCTAATGTGTTCGAAGAATTTGTAAAACCAAAAGTTGTTGCTCCACTGCAAAATATGATATTCCCTAACGCATCAGTGGAAGGACAAATCAAGGGCATTATTAATCACGTTATGACTCCTTTAGAACAAGTAGTAATACCCATGCGTGATTGGAGTGATGTACCTGATCCAAACATTACAGTTGAAACAGAAATGGCTGTACGTCGCAGAATGTTTATGCAACAGTTAGTAGCCGGTGATAGATACAGAGGCGAAGACTTTAGAAAAGTATTTCCTGAACTATACGAAATTATTAAACCTTACTTTGATTATGATTTTCATTATGCTAAAGCCATTGAAGATCCTAGATATGGTGCAGTTGCAAAGGGCGCATTTATATGAGTAAAACATTTTGTCCTTTACCCTGGATTCATTTAGGCACACACCCTCACGGCGGTGTCACACCTTGCTGTATCAGCGACCATACCGCAGGCAAGAATCGTGCTAGAAACTATGGCACGGATCGCGACGAGTTTTTTAACCTAAATGATCACGACATTAACACTCATATGAACAGTGATTATTTTAAAGAAATTAGACAGCAGATGCTGAACGGAGAAAAACCTGCTGCCTGTATGAGGTGTTATGATGAAGAAGATAAAAGAATTGTTAGCAAGAGAAAGCACGAAATGGGGCAATACCCTCACAGAGACCATACTTGGGCTGTTAGCGTTACTAACGCTGACGGCAGCATTCCTCTTGATTTGCGCTTTGTTGAGCTTAGGCTTGGTAATGTTTGTAATGTACGCTGTCGTACTTGCAATCCTGCAAGTAGTAGTCAGTGGCGTAGAGATTATAAAGAATTGGTGGAAACGCTAGAGTTTGTTAACGATGGATATAGCTGGTTAGATCACAAGCACGACTTCCAGTGGCCCGAGGATGAAAGTTTCTACGAAGACTTGTATAACTGTGCGCCTAACATGGAAGTACTATATATTAACGGCGGCGAGCCTACATTAATCAAAGCACACTGGAAATACCTACGCAAGCTAGTAGAAAGCGGACGTAGCAAGAACATTGTATTATGGTATAATATTAATATGACTAACTTACCCGAGCAGGCTATTCCGTTGTGGAGTGAGTTTAAGGAAACGCGAGTGTGTCCTAGTATTGATGATTTACATGTACGCAATCACTATATTCGTTTTCCAACATACTGGGCTGATGTTAGAAATAATTTAAACAAGCTGATGGAAACAAATTTAACAGTGCGTATCACACAAACTGTTAGTGCATATAATTTTGCATATCTAGAAGAATTTTTAGATTGGGCACCGGTGCCTGTAGATATGAACTTTGTTTATGATCCAGACTTTTTAAGTCCTGCTGTGTTGCCACCCGAAGTAAGAAAAGAAATTATTCACAAGTACAGAATTGGTAAGTATGGTAACGGTGTACATTTTGCAAGTATAACAGGTTTGTTTGAAAACGACAATTGGGACCCTATCAAGTGGGAACAGTTTTGTCGTTATAATGATCAACTTGATAAACAACGGGAGCATCCAGCTAACCTAACATGGCGTGTAGTGTTTCCTGAACTAATCGAAATGGTCGAAAAATATGGATATAAGCATGTCTACTGAACATTTTAGTTTCCCTAGCTACTTAGATCCTAAAAGAAATCTAACAGCTAACAAAACTAAAACCATTTGCGGTGTAGACATTGTTCATGCCGACAGCGAGTACGATATTGTGTACGATGAACTGCCAAATCGGCATAACTCTTTTAACATTATAGACTTTCAGGCCGTGTCAGAGTTTGACATGGCTACTTACGCAAGAAAAGCAGTTAGTCTATTATCTAAAAAAGAAAACGTTGTTATAGGATATCCAAGCGAGGCTATTAATTCAGTATATTGGAACGTAGTATTTGACATATTGCAAGCAGAAAGTTATAAAAAAGTTTTATGGATAGATGGTGGGTTAACCAGAGGTACACTATTTAGACATCTACATCACCTTAAAGTAATGCATTTTAAATCGCCCGTTTTCTTTAGAACTTTGTTTAGGCCTGTTATAGTTGATAACATGCCACAAGCCGGAGAATTAGGAGTTAGAACAAAACATTATTTGAGTCTTGGTAGATTAGTGCGACAAGAAAGAATTTATTTTACTAAAAAGCTATTGGACAATCCTAAGTTATTTAACAAAGGAATAGTAACATGTGGTTGGGGTGATTCAACAGCGAATGTGTGGACCGATGAGAATACCAGAAGACTTTTACGGTTAATGTACGACGACGAAGATATTAAAAAGTTTCCTTTATCGCTAGGACATCAAGATTCTATACAACATAATTTTGTAGATGAGTTTAAACGCTGCATTTTTAATGTTGTACAGGAATCATCTATCGGAGCAGATCACAGAAGTCATAGCGATTTGTATCATCCTGTTTCATCAGGTTGGCAAACTGTTTCATCAGATAGAATTTTCTTTACTGAAAAAACAGCAAAAGCATTTTTAATGAATCAAATACCAATACTTATTGCTGCTCCCGGAATGGTACAAATGCTAAGAAACTTAGAGTTTGATATGTTTGATGATATAGTTGATCACAGCTATGATAAGGAAGATAACATTACCAAACGATGTGACATGGTATACGAAGAACTTAATAAGTTAGTAAATTTACACACTGTTGAAGGTTGGACAAAATTATTACAAGAAAGAAATTTTGGTAAACGTTTTTTCAATAACTATGAAAATGTAAGACGACTATCATCGAGCAAAAACATTTCAGACTGGGTCGAAGAGAATTTTTAAATGAATATAGAAGACTATAAGAACAGCAAGACCATGTGCATATTGCCCTGGATTCACATGCATCCTTGGCCCAATGGCAAGACTATGTTGTGCTGTGACAGCCCATGGGAAACACATATAGGTGACCTGCGTGAAAACAGTTTACGTGAAGTTTGGAACAGTCCTGCTATGCGTCAGGTTCGTCTTAACATGTTACAGGGCAAAAGTTGTAAAGAGTGTGTTCGCTGTTACGAAAAAGAAAAGTACGGCCACGACAGTTTACGTGTTCGCAGTAACAGAGACTGGCTAGAGCCACATTGGGATAAGGTTGCAAAAACTAATCCAGATGGCAGCTTAGATGATCTACATATTGTATATTTAGACTTCCGCTTTAGCAATGTATGTAATCTACGTTGCCGCTACTGCGGCCCTGAACTAAGCAGTAACTGGTTTGCTGATGCTGTAAAGAGTAGCTTCAATCAGACACCTACGGAAAGTGTAATTCAAATTCGCAAAGACGTAGAAGGCTTTATGGAAGAATTTGAAACTATGCTACCACATATCGAACAAATATATTGGGCTGGCGGCGAACCTATTATTATGGACGAACACTGGCACATTATGAATCGTCTTGTTGAATTAGGCAAAACAGATATCCGAATATTCTATAACACTAACTTCACAAAACTTAAATATAAGCAGCATAGCGTTATTGATTTGTGGAAAAACTTTAAGCATATTAGTGTTGGTGCTAGCTTAGATGCTGAAGGCGCTAGAGGAGAATATCAGCGTAAAGGCACAGTATGGAATGATGTTGTTGCTAATATAGAAGAACTTCGAAGTCGCGCACCCGAGATTGATTTCTATGTTAGTGCCACAGTTAGTGCGTACAATGCCTGGCATATTACTGATTTTCATCGTAGTTGGGTAGAAAAGGGTTATATTAAAGCAGGAGACTGGTACGTAAACGTTTTGCTTAACAACCCAAGATTTAGAATGAGCGTTTTACCTCAAAGCATAAAAGAAGAAATTAAATATAAGTGGGAAAAGCATTTACGTTGGCTAGAACCGCAAGATCATATTGGTCGTGCTACAGAAGGATATAAGAGTGCTATGAAATTCTTAGATGACGATCATACATACTTACTAGAAGAATTTAAAAAATTTAATGCAGAGTTCGATGAACTTAGAGATGATAACTTTGCAGAAACATTTCCGGAGTTAAAAAATATATGAGCAAATTCTTTTGCCCTATGCCGTTTGTTAACATTGAAGCAAGAACAGATGGACACATGAGTGTTTGCTGTCAGATGGACGAGCTTATCAAAGATCCGGACGGTAAAAAATTAAATCTAGCAACAAATACGTTGAGCGATGGATGGAATAGTGATTGGGTTAACAAGTTAAGACAGGATTTTTTAGATGGCGAAAAGCCTGCTGCTTGCTATAGCTGTTGGACTGCCGAAGATGCAGGTGTACACAGCAAGCGCCAACGTGCTCTAAAAGATTTTCCCGATGCATTAAAGAATGCACAGGAAGCTAAAGAACTGCAAAAGCCTATTGCTATGGATCTAAAGTTAGGAAACATCTGCAATAATAGATGCAGAATTTGTACCAGCTTTGCTAGTAGCTTGTGGGTTCCTGAAGAAAAGAAACGAGACGGCGACGGAAATAAGTTTTGGAATCTAATGCGCGAACTTGGACGATGGCCCGAACGTAATCCAAAATTTTGGGAAGATTTTAAAGAGATTAGTAGTGACATTGAAGTGTTAGAATTTTATGGAGGAGAACCTCTGTTAATTACAGATCACTACGAAATCCTACAGAACTTGATCGAGACCGGTCGCAGCAAAGATATTACATTAAACTATAATACAAACGGTAGCATATATCCAGACCGAGGTGTAGAGTTATGGCCACACTTTAAGCGTGTTATGATTAGCTTTAGTATCGATGGTGTTGGTCCTCACTTCGAATATATTAGAAACCCTGCCAAGTGGGATCAGGTTAGAGATAACTTAAGAAAGTTGTTAGATCAAAAGATTCCTGTACTATTTCCTGATATATGCTATACTGTTAGTATATTCAACATATTCTATCTTGATGAAATTATTGCATGGCGAGACAAGGAATTTCCTAACGTCCCAATTTATTTTAACCATGTATATACCCCAGAGCACTTAAGTTGCAAGGTATTACCTAAGAGAGTCAAAATGAAAATTTTTGAAAAGTTTGCTAATAGTACTCATCCTGATATTATAAGTTCAGTAAAATACTGTACTGATGTTGATTACGATTCAACTAAAATGGGAACATTCTATAAACACACAATTTTCAGTGACCAGTATCGAAACGAAAAATTCAAAGATACTTTTCCAGAATTTTATAAAATACTGAAAGAACATGGCAACGCTCCTGAGGAATTTTAATGGAATATAGTAAAACATTTTGTCCTTATCCTTGGATTCATGTCATGACTCAGCCCAGCGGTACACTAAGCTGGTGCTGTGTTGCAAGAGATCAACTTAAAATTGATGATGCTAAAGCACCTATAGAACGTAAAGGTCATGTTATTAATCTCAATAAAGGCGATAAAATTGAGGATGCATGGAACAGCGACCATATGCGTAAGATACGCAAGCAGATGATTGACGGTGAAACTGTTAAAGGCTGCGAACACTGCTACGATTTAGAAAAGATGGGCTTCCCTAGCTACCGCACTAACTACATACGCGACTGGTTTGAATATAGCGGCCGAGGTCAAGAAATCATTGATCGTATCGAGCGAAGTAAAGAAAACAATTATTATGTAGACGAATCTCCTATGTACTTAGATTTTCGTTTAGGTAATTTATGTAACTTAAAGTGCCGCATGTGTCAGCCTCAAAACAGTAGTCAGATACAAAAAGAATATAAACGTATTGAGGCCAATGATCCGTTAGCGGGACAATTTATCAAAGATCATTTTACATGGGGACAGTTTGCAGATGAAATTACTCCTTGGCAAGATGATCCTGAATTTTTACGACAAGTAGAAGAATGGCTTCCTGGTGTCAACAAGTTATACTTTACTGGCGGCGAACCAACTATCATTGAACGTGTATACTGGATCTTAGAAAAGTGTGTTGAGCTTGATATCGCTAAGAACATTGATCTAGTATTCAACAGCAATATGACTAACATCAAAGGTAGATTCTTAACACTAGTCGAAAAGTTTAAGAGTGTACTAATGTGCTTTAGTGTAGATGCATATGGTGACCTCAACGAATACATTCGAGGCGCGAGCCATTGGGAGCAAACGGACGAAAACGTTCGCAGCTATTGTGCAAGTAGTGTTGTTGGTAGTTTACTGTTCTCACCGGTTATTCAAATTTATAACATCTTAGATATTACTAAGCTACTTGATTACTGCGAAAGTTTAGAGCAAGAATACAAGAGAGAAATACATTTAACATTCTTGATCTGCGACTATCCACGTAGCTTAGACTTCCGCAACTTGCCTGACAATGTTCGTGCAGCAGCAGTCGAAAGATTAGAAGCATGGATTCCTACCAGCAAGATTCTAGTAAAGCGCGAAAGCAATTTACAAGCCATTAACGCATTAATTCGTGCGCTAAAAGAAAATCGTCACGAAGATTGGGAAAAGCAGTTAGCCATATTTAAGAAGTATACTAGTATACTAGACAGACAACGTAACGAAAGTATGAGTAGTGCTATACCAGAACTTTGGAATTTAATGTATGGCGAAAATTCTTCTAGCTAATGGCTGTAGCCATGTAGCAGGTTCTGAGTCCCCTATTAGTTTTGTTGATCCTTTAGCAGAAAAAATGGGATTGACTCCTGTTAATCTTGCTCTACCTGGCGGCGGCAACGATCGTATTGTACGTACCACGATTAACTATTGCTTATCAAACAAAGTAGATTTTGTTGTTGTGGGCTGGACTACATATGAACGTCAGGAAGTTATTTTTAGCGAAGAGTGGCACCATTTTGGTTTAGGACGACAAGTACCCGATAATGTTAACAATAAAGAACAACTACAAAAATTATTCGACTTTATGAGTCTGTATTGCTGTAACTGGAATACACTAGGACTAGAGCGTACTCTTATACAACAACTTGCGCTAAAATCTTTTTTAGAAAACAAAGGAATAGATTATTTGTTCTTTAACGCATGGAATAAATTTTATGAAGACGTCCAGCATCCAGCCTTTGCTGAATTACTCGACGATAAGTATTATAAGCCGTTCAATGCTATATTTGAAGACTACGAAGAACTAATGCCCAATCATTACAGCGAGTTGCACCACGGTAATGAGCATGTACACAAAGCTATTGCAGAGGAATTATATGAACAAGCCATCAGAACAAGAAAACAGTAAGCAAGAACAAAAAGAAGAAAAATCTGTTGATTTAGAGCTTACTGCGGAAGAAGAAGAGCAGTTAAAAAAGAAGTTAGAAGAACTTCGTAAGATGGATCCATTCATTTACAGGTAAGATATGATTATTCTTGGCATCAGCAGTATGTTTCATGATGCTAGTGTTACAGTAATAGAAGACGGAAAAATTCTATTCGCTGGACACGCAGAGCGTTATAGCAAAAACAAAAACGACCGTTTTCTTAATAAGGCTCTCATTCGAGATGCCCTTAAAAATCGAGTACCTGATTATATTGTTTATCATGAAAACAGCTTTTTAAAAAAGCTACGTCTAATCAGAGCAGGCAACTGGCAAGCCCTAAAAGAACCAACACAGCAACAATGGGTAAATGATTTTTATCCAGAAATAACACACCAAATTATTGGCAACGAGATTGGTCTAGTTCCTACCAGACAATTCCTACATCATGAAACACATGCCGCAGCAGGCGTACTAACAAGTACATTCGATGAGTGTGCTGTTGTGGTGCTAGATGCTATTGGCGAGTTTGACACTGCTAGTATTTGGCATTGGCGTAACGGTAAGCTAAAGAAAAAGCACAGTACAAAATTTCCTAGCAGCTTAGGATTATTCTATAGTGCAGCTACACATTATGTAGGTTTAAAGCCTAACGAAGATGAATATATTCTTATGGGTATGGCTGCTTACGGCAAGCCTACATTTAAGCGTTACATGGAAGAAGAACTGTTCAAGCAGTCTAAAAATCCAATTGACATGACCGTTAATCTACAGCGAGGACTTACACCTAACTTTATTACTCGAGTTGGTACCAAAGACGAATCGGGGCACTATTCAGTAGACTATGATATTGCTGCAAGTGCTCAGGCTGTTGTAGAAGATAAGATTTTTCAATACGCATTAAAAGCACAGCAATTAACCGGAAGTAAAAATTTAGTCTTTATGGGCGGTGTTGCTCTTAATTGTGTGGCTAACAGACATTTGTTTAAGCTATATGACAATATTCACATTATGCCTAATCCGGGCGATGCCGGTAGCAGCCTAGGCGCTGCCGCATTACAATATTACAAATTAACAGGCAACAGAGTAGAGTGGCAGGGTCCTTATTTGGGATACAATATCCAAGGTAAGTATCCTGTAAAGAAAGCATTACGCTCTTTGGAGCGTGGTGAGATCTTTGGGATAGCAAACGGTCGGGCTGAATTTGGTCCCAGAGCACTGGGTAACCGTAGCCTATTAGCAGACCCACGAGGAGGTGATATTAAAGACAGGATGAACGCAATTAAAAAGCGTCAGAAGTTCCGTCCGTTTGCACCCGTCATCTTAGAAGAACACTGTGATGAATATTTTGAAATGCCGGTTAAGGGTTTAACTAGTCCTTATATGCAGTTTGTTGCTAAGTGTAAGTATCCTGAGTTGTTTCCTGCAATCATTCATGCTGATGGTACTAGCCGTGTACAAACAGTAAACAAGGAGCAACATCCAGGCTTATATGAACTGTTAACTAAGTTTTATAAAAGAACTGGTTGTCCTATGCTAGTTAACACTAGCCTCAACATCAAAGGTCAGCCCATTGTTAACGACGAAAAGGATGCAGCAGCATTTGCTGAATACTACGGTGTAAAGGTGCATACGCACGATGGACGCCGTTGATACAGCTCAACTTCGATTAGAAGGTAGATGCATATATTGTAAAGAAAAACTACCTGAACATTTAACAAGTTGTGAAAAACATCCTAAACATGATGTACTTAAAAGTGTAAAAAATATAAGTTATTATTTAAACAAGACATTAAATAATATTGCAGAACAAGCAGAAGATGAAGAAAAACGTAAAGTAATAGAAGAACTAATAGCTAAGATTAAAAAATAATGTTTGACGTATTCTACATTGGTGAAAATAAAAAACTAAAAGATGTTTTGCCTTTCGCAAAGCAAGTAGAATCTTACGAACAAATTTCGTCACGAACAAAAATGTATTGGGTGGTTGAACCTAATATCGAAGTTGTTGATACAGAAGTCTTTGGATTTAGACCAGCAGACCATGATCAAATGTATGAGCATGTGTGGAAGTGGAGCAGTAAAAACTATGGCGGCGTAAAGCTGAGACCTAAAACTTCCCCTAAGGGTATTAAAGAAGTTAATCGTGTAGTATGCCGTAAAAGTTTTGATATACTATCTACACCAACACCAGAAAATTATTTTGAAGATCATCCATACGCTACACATGTGTGGTGTGTTGACCCGGAGTATATGCTAAACAAAGATATCGACTGGGCACCAGATAATTTTGAGCCTACCTTTATTCATAGTTTTCATTTACGCGGACAGTTAGAACACAAGTATCCCGAAAAAGAAGGTGGCATCAAACTATATCCGCGTGAATGGCGTACAGCACAATCGAAATATCATACATTCTTAGATGCTAGTATCGACTATCCTGTGTTAAGAGTTGATGATGTAAATGATTATGTTCAGCGTGATAAGTTTTCCGACGAATATGTTTGGTTAATAGACCAAGATCACAATATTAATAATGAAACGCTTGATTGGGTTCCTAATCCGTTTGAGAAAAGTTTTATTCATAGTTTTCGAATGCCGTATCAGCTTACAGAAAAATATCCACAAGCTATGGGTGGTATACGGTTAGTCCCTCGCAATTGGAAAAATGCAGAGCTAAAGATTCATCCTGTTTGTCCTATCACAGACGAAGAATATGATGTATTCTATGTCGACGAAGATGAATTTACTAGTGAGATTTACGAAGAATACGCTAGTAGAAGTAAAACAGATTGGTTCTGGATCGTAGATCGAGATCATGACTTTAATGGCAAGCTATTATTTGTTCCTGCTAAACATGAACAGGACTATATTCATGTATTCAAAATTCCTGGACATTTAGAGGACAGATATCCTGCTAATGTTACAGAACCTTGGGATAACCGATGTGGTGGTGTTCGTTTAGTTAATAAAAACTTTGATATGACTAAGCATAAGTTTCAACATAATATTGTTCCTGTTAGATATGATATTTTTTATACAGCTAACATTAACAACTATGAAACATATGCGAGAAAAAGTCGAACAAAAATGTTTTGGTTAGTAGACGAAGAACATCAGCTAAACGATATCTTCAACTATGTACCACATCGTTACGATCAAAAATACATTCATATTTTTAAGATACAAGGACAACTACAGCACAAGTATCCGTTAAGTGTAACAAACGTCAGCGACAATCGGTGCGGCGGAGTAAAGCTGGTACCAGTTAAATACGATAAAGATGCAGTAAAATATATTTCTGAATCCCCGACAGGAAATAAAAAGTTTCCTATTTTGTATGTAGAGAATGTAGATGATTACTCTATTGTTACACAAGATTGCTGGCTCATTGATAAAGAATACAAGATAGACAGCGATGTGTCATGGGTGCCACCTGACTTTCAGCGCAACATGATTCATACCTTTCACTTAGGCAATCAGTTAAAGCACAAATACCCAGAGTCTATTGGAGGCATCCGCTGGATTCCTAAAGAATGGTCTAATGCTGAACTAGTTATACACACTATTAGTCCGTTTAAAGACTTAGAATTTGAAAAGTTTAGCAGTGAAGAAGAAGGTCGAGAAAAGTCTACTAATAACTGGTTCTGGGTCATAGATCCTAACGTTACAGTTATAGATAACTTTGATTTTGACTTTATCCCTGAAACGTGGGACGAAGGCAAAACGCACGTATGGCAAAAACTAAATCCAATAACCGGGCGTCAGTACGACTACGCAGGTGTTATGCTGTGCCCTAAGGTAGCACAAGCAAAAGGTCGTCCTAAGTATATTCGTGAACCTGCATGTACACAAAAAGAATTTCCTCTTTTCGAGCTGGATCCACAACTTGATATAATTGAACAACTTACACACATAGACAGTACTGTAGAGAATTCTATGTATTGGGTTGTGGATCCTTTTACTCGTGTTAATCCAGACTTTAAATTTGATTATTACCCTACACAATGGGATCAACAAAATGTTCATGTGTTTGCAGACGAGGATAACAATTATCGAAACATTAGATTGTACCCTAAGGGAACATTTGCTAACTCTACACTAACAGACAAGGACGTAGCTAACAATAGTTTTGAAAAATTAAAACAAATAAATACTATTGGTAGTCTGCGTCCCCAGTGGCCAGTTTTACATCTGCAAGATGTGACAAAGACAGAGCTGGTTACTGCTCTACAGGAATATGCTAATCAGGAAGTTCCGTTCCTGTGGACTGTGGATCCTGATGTTAGTGTCGAACAAAGTGTGTTGGACGCAGGCTACCTTCCAGACCTATTGAGTACAAACAAGATTCATGTTTGGCAGAGGATGAATCCTCATACTCAAAAGGTTCACAGTTATGGTGGTCTCCGATTATGGCCTACCCAAAAAGATTATTCCCAATTAACAACTGACAGTATCCGTTTAAACAAGCTAAAGGATATCCAATATGTTAAAGAATTAGGTAGTACTTATAAGCCCTACGATATTGTGTTCTTGTCGTACAAAGAACCAGGGGCTAGCAGCGCATATAAGCGTCTTACAGCACGTTTCCCTGCTACCTGGGTCAAAGACATTACAGGCATCTTTGAAGCGCACAAAGAAGCTGCTAGAAGTGTTAAAAGCAGAATGTTTTGGGTAGTAGATGCTGACGCAGAAATTTTGGATACGTTTGATTTTGGATATATACCCGATGTATATGATCAAGAAGTAGTACATGTTTGGGCAAGTACCAATCCTATAACAGGACAGGAATACGGGTACGGCGGTGTTAAATTATTCAGTCGTGAACAGGTACTTAATGCTACAAGTTGGGGACTAGACTTTACTACCGGATTAAGCAGTAGATTTAAAGCAATGCCGGAAGTGAGTTGTGTAACACGATTTAACACCGATGCATACAGCACATGGCGCAGCGCATTCCGTGAATGTGTTAAACTTGCACTAAAAGATGATGCAGAAAGTATTGAACGTTTAGATAGTTGGCTTAACCCTGTACAAGATGCAGATTTTAGTGAAGAAGCAAGACGTGGTGCAGCTGAAGGTCGTGCATATGCACAAGCTAACCGCAATAATGTAGAAGCACTAGCAAGGATAAATGATTATGAGTGGCTACGAGATAGATTCGATCGACATTAATACCTGGGCAAAGGTGGAAGAATACATTGATAGCGAAGATAGCTTTGTGGCTATGCCGCCCAGTTATTTTGAACGTGCTATCTATGGCGGCTATCCTAAGGATGCGTTTAGTAAAGGACAGCTTGCTAGTAAAAGTTGGCTGTTATCAAAGTTATTCAAGACTACTGAGTATAACAAAACGTACACTGTAGCACTACTAGGTTGTTGGGTAGGCAGTATAGTTCAGCCGCTGTTTAACATTGCTGACATTGAACGAGTATACGGTATTGATGTTGCTCCTGATGCTATTGATTTAGCAGAGCGATTTAATCAACGTTATGTACAAGATGGTTGGAAGTTTAAAGGTGTTGTCGCTGATGCAAGTACACTATGTACTAGCAATATGTTATTTGAAACCGGTGGCGAGTTGATTCAAACTACACCGGATATTGTTATCAATACCAGTTGCGAACACATGGACACACATTGGTTTGAAACAGCTGACAGCAATCAATTAATTGCTATGCAGACCAACGACAGTGAAGGTTACATGGGTCATATTAATACTTGCAAGAGCATCGAAGAAATGTTTGCTAAGTATCCTATGCGTAAAAGAATGTACGCAGGCATTATGAAAACACCTGCGTACACAAGATTTATGCAGATTGGTTATCGTTAAAAACGATAGCCTAATGCTACTGTGTAAGATGGATCTTTGGTAGCGTTGGTTACTGAAAATAGAACGTTAGTTCTTGGATTTAACCACGCACCTGCATTAAGTGATACTGCGGTGCCATCCTTGTTTAAATGATTAACACCTTTAACTGATGTAAATGCACTGCCTGTGGATACACGTACATCATTACCGCTTGAGTAGAAGTAACGCAAATATTCTACATCCGCACCGTAAAAGAATCGTGTACCTTTGTAGTTGATCCAGTCAAAGTAACCAAGCGTAGCAACAAGGTTAGCTGAGTTGTAATGCTGATCCGCTACACGCAAATTAACATCACCACCTTGTTCCATGAAGCCTTTTACCACAGTACTGTTGTAACGTGAGCCGATACTATAGCTAAACTTACCCAGCTCGTCTTTATAAGATAGTTCGCCCCCAAATGTATCAGCTGTAGTGCTACTGCGGGCAGTACCAAAGAAGTCTGATTCAATACTACCATTTAGGCGGCTGTGACTGTAACCAACCATAGCAAACATCTTTCCTTTGTTTGCATAAAGACCTACAGCATCAGTATCACCGGTAAATACGCTTGTTGGCGATACATTAGACGACTTAGCATTTAGTACAGTAATACCGGCAGTGCTACCGCCAAATGTACCGCCTGTTGTTGTGACGCCGTTATTATATGTACTAAACACACGAGCGTTATTGGTATTCCAACGGCTATAGTAGAACAAGTCCGTGTATGCACGATTAGCTAGTGATGCCATTGTTGTGTACGTCGATGGCTTACGAGTAAAGTCGTCTAGTAATAGGTCGTACAAACTAGACGCACTGGCTACCGGAGGATCCAATACTTGATAGTATGAAGTTGTACACGAGTCGGCCGTACAATTAGGAACAGTATAAGCAATAAAGTCGTAGTCCCATTTGCCGTCAATCTCTACAGGAAACAGTGTAGTAATTTTACCGTCGGCTGTAGGAAATTTCGTGTGGTCAATCATACTAAACTTACCGCCGCCGTTATTAATAAGAACATATGTATTATTAACAACATCAACAATATCGAGCTTACCGTCATGATTAAAGTCAACTAAACGTAGCTGTCCTTCACCATTCCATAGTGGAGTGCCTGTGCCTTTAGTATACTTTTCTGGATTAGGGTGTGCTGACGTAGTAACATCAGTAAATGTTCCATCTTTGTTATTCTTAAAGAACTGAATAACACGCCCTTCGTAATAAGGCTGATGTTTAGTGGAAGATAGAATAATATCTAGATATCCGTCTCCGTCGATATCCATTACTTCCATATCGTTTGCGTTTCCGTTAGCACCAAAGTAGTTTGCTGGAAGCGGAACAATGGGTCTATTGCGCCAATCATTTTTGCCATCATTGTAGTAAACAGCACCGGCACTATTCTCGCCCATGTTCCACGTTTTGGTCATACTAGGATTGAACCAGCCAACTGCAACATCACCAAAACCGTCCTTGTCAAAGTCAGCAATAACCGCAGTATTTGGCCAGAGTGCTTTAGGACTTTCAGCCCAAAGAATACCCTTTTCTGGAGTCGTGTATGACATGTATGGCTTTACTAATGGATGATCTACCCCTACACCTAAGATAGGAAAATTACGGTTTAAGCTAAAGTTACCCTTACCATCATTAACCAAAAGCGTCCAAGGCTGTGTTGCTACACAAGTTGAACAGCCGCTAATGTCAGTACCATCTGACCACTTACCTTGCACAGCTCGTTGAATAGACGGCATAAAAATATCTAAATGCTTATCACCTGTAGCATCTCCTGCATACTGGTCATGCCTAAACATATTATCAAGATATCCAGTGCTAAAATAAGAAGGAAGGTTAGTCAGTGTCTTATTGTAAAGTTTTCCCTTATCGCTAAGGTGCAAAACCATGCCACCAAAGATATCATCCATTCCATCACCGTTAAAATCAGCGACAAGGATATGCCGAGCCGAACCAACAGTTGAGCCGCACTTAGGATCAATTACGCGATCCTTATAAATTGTTGTGCCTTGTTGTGAGCAAGCACTTCCGCCGTCAAAGACTTCATTATTGGCAAGTTTAAAATGACCTTTGCCATCATTTATAAATGCATTAATAAGATGCTTTGGTCCTTGGTCAATACTTCCAATGAAAGCATCAAATACATAGAAGTCTTTGTGTCCATCACCGTTAATATCAGTTTCTAGAATTTGGTGAGCGCCTGGCCCCCAAGGCCCCGGATCCGACTTTTCAGGACCGCAGATACTTTCTGGACATCCAGGATTTTTGCCTTTTACTGTAAGTTCGAGAAATCCAAAATCAGCAATCTTATATTTTTCAGTCTTTGGAAACTGATCTGAAGATTTGAACTCGCCAGTCTTATACGTTACTGTAGTTTCACCTGATGGAAGATTGTACGTATTAGAAAAAGTCTCAAACTTAATTCTATTGTCTACTGGTCCAGACGTTGTTGCTGGAGGCGGGGTAGTTGGAGGAGAGGAAGCGGTAGGAACCGCAACTGTGCTAGGAGTATTAACTGTTCCTCCTGATCCAGCACAAGCCGTTACAAATAAGGAAACACTGCACAAAGCAATAGTACGAATTTTCATTAGTCACCAAAATACTTGTTGAACATTTAACTATATTAGCATAAAGTTAAATTTTGTCAACTAATTTGAGTTAGGTATTTGGGAAAAAATTTCGTTTGCTTCAGTATCTAGTTTATCTTTTACCGAGAGCAGATCTATGACGATCTCAACTGTTTTTACAGGATTGTCGGTTTTAATTTTACTAAGGGTTTTGTACAGATTACTATACTTAATGCCGTTGGAATAAAATTGCTCCGGCATTAAAAATCTATTGTCAAGCTCATCGATAATGAATACTCTATGTATAAATTCTCCTGGAACACCGTCAGGGTCAATTGAAGAAATTATACTTTTGACATATTCATTATCGATTTTGTTGCTTGATCTACCTAAGATTACAACGCTAGGCGAATGTGCCACACAAATTGTCCTATTAAAATACTAAAATTATTTATCTAATTTTCTTAGGACGACCTGGTGGACGAAGTGAAGGATCTAATCTAAATGCTTCTTGCTTCTTTGCTTCTGCTTCTGCAAGCATACGTTGACCATCTTCTTCCATTAGAGTTGCCTGTGCAAGAAGTGTCTTTGCGATACCGGATACATCACCTTCATCAGTTACGGGTGCTGTTTCTGTTGAAACTGGCTGTGTCGAAGATTCGTTTAAGTGGGAAGGATCATTTACTGGTGGAGTATAACCTCCCTTTAACTTACGAATTTCCGAGTTAACTTCGTTGAGTGGTAATGATTGGTTTGGTGCTGGTGTTAGATGAACTAGTCCAACTGGAACCTTTTGAAGCTTCTTGCTATAGTGCAGGCTGTTTAGCATATTAGTACCATCAGTAAACTGACGGCGGAATAGTACTTCACTGATATCGTTTGACTGCTGTGCTTCCGCACTCTGCACTACGTTCATAAGATCGTCGTGCTGTCTGCTTTCTAGCGCATCAGTCTGAACGATCAAGCAGTAATCCTGCTCTCCTGGCAGTTCTCGAAAAACAACAACACAAGGCTTTTCACCGAACTTGCCAACATGTTTTAGTAACTGTGGCATATTATTCTCCGGTGTTTTCCTTGGCTGCTGCTTCTGCTTCAGCTCGTGCCTTCTGCTGTTCACCGATAAACGATAAGAACGCATTTAGCTTATCAAAGATTGCACCAACCTGAGTAAGTTCGGCGCCACGGAATGCACCGCGTGAACTTGCTAGATCAACAATCTGTAATAGAATTTGTAGGTCCTGAAGGCTAATTGATTCAGGAACATCTGCTTCCTGTGCCTGATCTACTGTGTTTTCTGACATTTCTTTTACCTTTTGTTTTGCCATATAATAGACTCCTTGTGTGGTATATTATATGTATATTTAATTCTTAATAAATTTCTTCGTCGGAAAACTGGCGCAAAAAGTCGTCTACATTAGCACGATCAATAACATCTTCAAAATAGACAACTACTTTATGACCGGCATCAAAAGAGCGTACATAATACAGTCCCTTAGCATGTGTATCCAAATAGTCGTACAATTGTTCTAGCACATCCTTAGAAATGCCGATTACTTTACGACTATTACGTACTAGGTGGACCATGAAATCGGTGCCACCTAGCAGTTCAAACTCAACTTGATCTAACTTGCGAGACATCTTCATACTCCTTAAGCGGCCCTCGTATAAGGCACAGTGATACCAAATGGTGCGGTTGGTGTGTTACCACCTTCGCCGCCATGTACGATGAACAGCGAGTCGCAGTAGTTTTCGTCGCCCCAACTGTTCCAAGGATAACCGTCAGTAAACATAATGAACTTCTTAGGAACAATACCTTGTTCCTTCATGTATTCAAAATTTACGTCAAAGTCAGTACCACCACCGCCACCAATTTCATACGTAAGTAGATCGTTAGCAGTGTCAGCAGTAATAAGCACAGGGTTATGTACTGCGGTATCAAAGCACCAAATATGAATCTTGAAATCGTTGTACTGACTCATAATGCCGTGTACTTCACTAAGGAAGTCTGTGAGCATGTCGTTGCTGATAGAACCTGATGTGTCAATTGCAATAGCAACGTCAATTGTCTGCTCACGATCCATACCTGGCAAGTAGAAGCCAGCGTCAAGACCCTTGCGGCTAGGACGCATGTAAGTATAGTCGCTCTTAATAACGCTCTGGATCTGCATAGGCAACAGTTCGCGCCAGCTCAACTGCGGATTAAGAAGCTTGTCAACAAGACGCTTAACACCAC
>JACCEA012403459.1_pt1 | contig 20504 bp, 19 predicted proteins | sample 7449851 | NCBI WGS metagenome assembly JACCEA01 (sample SAMN15323453, study PRJNA562643) | freshwater metagenome | isolation source: river surface water | place: USA:Blue River Watershed | collected 2017-08-18
CAGGAAACATTGTCCACCTTCTTGAATTTAGATTGGTAGAAGTTGGTTTCGCAGTGGCGGGCTTCGTCCTCTTGGTCCCGCACTACCTTGCTGATAACGAAGTACCAAAATCAGCATTGAGCGGACTCGAGCTAATCACGGCAGCCACTGGTTTAGTTTTCCCATCGGACGAACTAAGAGACCGGGCAAACGCATTTGATAAAAAAGTCAACTCGCAGGTCAGCGACAACCCCGAACTTCAAAAGTTGATAGCGACTTTGGAGCAGGGTTATGCCTCCGGGGAGACCGCACCTGCTCGCGCCCCCCTGGGAAAACCAACAGCCCAACCCCCTTCGGCGGATCAGCTGGCTGACGAACTTGAGAAGTACTTGGCCACCTTGCGCCGCAATCTTGACGGTGACAAGGAATAATTCACACCATTTAGGCCTTTTAGTTAGGGAATAGGCCATTCAGATGGCATAATTACCACACAAAACCCTTTCAGGTCCTGTTTCAGGTACTTGACAAGGGTTTATGTACTGCCCGGAAGAGGACCCCCATCGCATCCGCAAAGACCGTCAAGCCACCTTTAGATAAGGCCAAAGCAAAGTCTGCGCCAGTCAAGGTGCCGCTGAAGCCTGCGGTGAGAGACGCAAAGAACAAAGTAGTTCAGCAAGATGCGAAGGTTGCTAGCAAGAAGAAACCTGCGGCCCCAAAGCCGACTGTTTCTAAGCCTGCTCAGAAGGCTGCAGCTAAATCGACTCAACAGGCCAAAGAGAAAAAATCCGCTAGCCCCATCAAGCCAGTCAAGCCTTCTAAAGCTGAGAAATCAGTCAAGCCAGTCAAGCCAACCAAGACTTCTAAAGCGGTCAAACCGACTGTTAAACCTGCCGCTAAACCCAGCAAGCCGGCCACTGCAAAGAAAGATGCAAAAAAACTGCAACCAAAGGCAAAGGCTAAGGCAGGTGTCAAAGCTGCTGTTGAGCAAAAAGCACCAACTAAATCTCAGAAAGCGAAAGTCAAGTCAACATCCAAGAACGCAACTCCTGCTAAGCCAGCCAAATTGGTGAAGGGCAAAGCTGCCAAGTCTGCTAAACAAATCGCTCCTGCTAAACCTTTGAAGGGCAAGCAACTACCAGTAAAGAAAACTGCTGGTGTTCCAGAAAAGCAAGCAGGCATCAAGTCGAAAGCCAAAGGCGCTAAGCCAGCTTCTGCCGAACTAGAGGATGACGAAGACGAGGAGATTGATCCAGAAGAGGATCTGACCTCGGTTGAAGAGATTGTCGCAGAAGCACAAGAGGCTGTCGATCTAACTGCGGATGAGGAGGAGGAGCCTGAGAACGCCAAGCCTCAGCTACCTTCCGATCTAATAGTTATCAGCGATGACGATGACGACATTCCGGTTCAGAATCTGACCATCAGCGGAGCTACCGCCGATCCAGTAAAGGATTATCTAAAGCAAATAGGTAAGGTCGCGCTTCTGAACGCTGAGCTCGAGGTGGAGCTTGCAAAAAGAATTGAGGCTGGTCTATTCGCTGAAGAAAAGCTAGCGACTGCAAAAAAGCTTTCGCCATCCGAGCGTAGAGACCTGAACTGGGTTGTCAAAGATGGACAAAGGGCCAAGAGCCACCTCCTGGAGGCCAACTTGCGATTGGTTGTGTCTTTGGCAAAGCGTTACACCGGACGTGGAATGCAGTTCCTAGATTTGATTCAAGAGGGAAATCTAGGTCTGATTCGCGCTGTAGAAAAATTCGACTACACCAAGGGCTATAAGTTTTCCACCTACGCCACTTGGTGGATTCGTCAGGCAATCACCAGGGCAATGGCTGACCAGGCGAGAACAATTCGTATTCCCGTTCACATGGTTGAGGTAATCAACAAACTAGCTAGGGTTCAACGTCAACTCCTTCAAGACTTGGGAAGAGAACCAACGCCAGAGGAGCTCGCGGCTGAACTAGACATGACCCCTGAAAAGGTTGTTGAGGTTCAGAAATATGGTCGCGAGCCAATCTCTCTTTCCACACCGCTTGGCGAGGATGGAGACAGCGAGTTTGGCGATCTCATCGAGGACACAGAGGCGGTCGTTCCAGCGGACGCTGTCGGTTTTTCAATGTTGCAGCAGGAACTAGAGCGAGTACTTGACAGTTTGCACCCTCGTGAGGCCGGAGTAATTAGATCTCGCTTCGGACTTGGTGATGGCGTGCAGATGACTTTGGATCAGATTGGTGAAAAGTTTGGCGTCACTAGAGAGCGAATTCGTCAAATTGAGTCGAAGACCATGTCTAAGCTACGACACCCATCGCGCTCTCAGCTACTCCGAGACTACTTGGATAACTAAATGAACTACTCCCTAGCCGTGGCGGTGGGAAGAACCGTTAGGTTTTTGCTTCGCAGGGTTAGGCGAGGAGGCGGATCAGCTTTTCCAGGGTTGCTTGTTTCAAAGCTTGCCCCTTCTTTCTTGGCCGATGCTCTGAGGTCTTTGCCACTTGGCTTTGTAATCATTAGTGGAAGTGCCGGTAAATCTTCGACCACTCACATGCTCGTTACTCTTCTGAGAGAACACGGGGTCAAGGTCTTTACTAATTCCTCAACCGCCAACATCCAACAGGGTTTGCTTTCAGCGGTGCTTACTCAATGTGACTGGTCAGGCAAACTCAGCCAAGACATTGCGGTCCTAGAAGTTGATGAGGGGCACATTGCGCCTCTTCTTGAGCTAAAGCCTGAGCTGCTTGTTCTTACAAACGTTCTGAGTGATCAATTAGACCGTTTTGTTGACCCCGCCAGAGTAATCGAGAGACTGGGACAGGCGGCTGCGGTTGTTCCAAAAGTGGTCATCAATGCCGATGACCCAAATCTCAACCAACTTAAGTTTTTAGGTAGCCCAATTGCTGTTGGCCTATCCTCGACTCTTCGAAGGCGCAAAGATGCACCAAAGTATGCATTCAACTTCAAGAAACCGACTGAGTACTCCCGAAGCGTGCAGGTCTTTGCCAGATCGGGCTATGAGTTGAAATTTGGAAAGTTGCACTTTTCAACTAGTGCTTCAAACTCCCAGCACGCCTTGAATGATGCACTTGCCCTTGCCGCAGCCGATCAGCTGATTGATCTAAAACCTGAAGTCGTAAGTCAGTGTCTTCAGAGCAAGCAACGAGTTTTCGCGAGGAACGAAAAGGTCGTTTTGGCAGGACGGGAGGTCAATCTCAGACTTGTCCAAAATCCAACCAGCTTCCAGCTAAACCTTGATGAACTAACTGGAAACGAAAAGCCACTCATGCTCATGGCGGGTTCTGATATTCACGACCCGAGCTGGCTATGGACTGTAAATTTCGACAAGCTCAAGGCGGTTAATGTCATTGGTGGCTCAAACGCAGCCGAACTAGCACTTCGTCTTCATTTTGCTGGCGTAAGTGTTGAAAATGTGATTGAGGATCCCGCGGCCGCAGCTGATTTCTTTTTGACTCTCCCAGGTTCAAAGCCAACCATATTGTTTAGTGCGGACGCTATGCGGCGCACTCGCCGTCACTTGGGGTTAGCCAAATGATCAATCTGTATTCGTTCGAACCCTTTTATTTCAATAACAACGGAGACCAGGGCAACCTCGAGGTTATAACCAATCAACTTCGACAGCAGGGAATCAAATTCAAGATGACAACTGCGATTTCGGATGCAGACTTTGTTCTGATCGGAGATTGCTCACAGGCCGTGTTAGAGCAATACTCAAAATCGCTTGCCAAGCTAAGGAAGACAATTGCCAATCGTCATGCCAAGGGTTTAGCAACTTTGTTGGTTGGTTCCGCCTATGAATTTTTCGCATCAGACCTAGGTCTAGTGAGCGAACCAGTAGCTCGTGAAAGCAAATTCGTCACCACCAGTGAGGGTTATTTTGGCTACCGCAATAGCGAAAGTGACTTGCCAGTTTGTTTTGTTGAGGGGGCCTTCATTGCAACCAGTCTTTTTGGTCCAGTACTAGCTAAGAATCCGCAACTGCTTGAGAAGGTCTTGAAGTCGATGGGTGCCGAATTGAAACTATCGGCACAAGCCCTTGACTGGATTGGTGCTATTCGTTCGAAGAACGGTTAATGGCGTTTGTCTGGTCGTGCCAATTAATCATGATGGGCTCAAGTTTTTGCTTATTGGCATTGCCGTGATGTCCGCAAAATAGCAGCTCACCCGTCTCAAGCTGAACTCGTATGTACGCTTGCGCACCGCAAATGTCGCAGCGATCAGAGGCTGTAAGCGTTGGCAAAGAACTCGTTTCCATGACGTTGAATATAACCGCTGGCTCCGACAGTTATTTCTAAAACGGCCCTGTTTCGCTAATTGCGAAGTGGCAGGAGCCGAAGATGCCAAAAATCGCCTAATGTTTCGCTAGTGGAAAGCTATTCAGCACGGCATCTATCGGTCCTCGAAGGGCTAGAAGCCGTCCGTAAGAGACCGGGTATGTACATCGGTTCAACCGATACTCGTGGTCTTATGCACTGCGTCTGGGAAATAATCGATAATGCTGTCGATGAAGCTTTGGGCGGCTATGGAGACCAAATCGACGTCGAGCTATTTCCGGATGGCTCCATTCAAATTTCTGATTTTGGTCGAGGTGTTCCCGTGGACATTGAGCCTAAAACTGGGCTAACTGGCGTAGAGGTAGTTTTTACAAAGCTCCACGCTGGTGGAAAGTTTGGCGGCGGCTCTTATGCTTCCTCGGGTGGTTTACACGGTGTTGGAGCGTCAGTTGTAAACGCACTTAGCGCCAGACTCGACGTTGAAGTTGACCGTGGTGGCAAGACCCATGCCATGAGCTTCAAAAAGGGAGAACCTGGCACGTTCGACGGCCCAGGTCCCGACGCCAAATTCAAGCCATTTGTCAAGAAGAGCGAACTCAAGGTTGTTGGTAAAACAGCCAAAAAGGTTTCTGGTACCCGGGTTAGATTCTGGCCAGACCGTCAGATATTTGATGCAAGCGCCAAGTTGTCTTTGCCGGATCTTGAAGCGAGACTTCGCCAGACTGCATTCCTTGTGCCGGGCCTAACCCTCAGCGCCAAGGACGGTAAGGGCAAAAAGATTGAATTTTCATTCGATGGCGGCTTGGCAGAGTTCGTGAACTACCTAGCCAAGGATCCAGAGCTCATCCCCGTCAAGCGAATTACTGCGGTAGACACCTTCACTGAGACCGTGCCAGTTTTGGATCCCAAGACCGGTTCGATGGATCCGCGGGAGGTAGAGCGAACTTGCAAGGTAGAAGTGGCAATGCGATGGGGGACTGGCTATGAAACTGACGTTCGATCTTTCGTAAACATCATCTCTACCAGCAAGGGTGGTTCACACCTGAGTGGTTTTGAGCAGGGAATTCTAAAGTCTTTTAGAGCAGCCATTGAAGCTAATGCTCGAAGACTTAAAGCTACCGGTCTCAAGATTGAAAAAGATGACATCCTCACTGGCCTGACCGCTGCCATCTCCGTTAGCTTCCCGGAACCTCAATTCGAGGGTCAAACCAAGGAGACGTTGGGTACGCCGGCAATCAAAGCGATTGTTACTAATGCGGTAACGAAATATCTTGATCAGTTCCTGGCTGGCAAAATACGAGGAACTAAGGCTGAGGCCGAAAAGTTACTCGAAAGAGTGGTGAGCGAAGCCAAGGCACGTATCAGTGCCCGTGATGTTAAAGACACCCAGCGAAGAAAGAATGCGCTTGAAAGTTCGACATTGCCAGCCAAATTGGTCGACTGTCGAGCAAGCGGGACAGAAGGTTCCGAGCTATTCATCGTTGAGGGTGATAGCGCTCTTGGCACCGCCAAACTTGCCCGAGACAGTTCTTTTCAGGCTCTTTTACCGATTCGCGGAAAGATTCTCAACGTTCAAAAAGCATCCATTTCCGACATGCTTTCCAATGCCGAGTGCGCATCAATCATTCAAGTTTTGGGGGCAGGGTCGGGTAGAACCTTCGAACTGGAAGCAGCTCGCTACGAAAAAATTATTTTGATGAGTGATGCTGATGTGGACGGCGCTCACATTCGAACGCTTCTTTTGACACTTTTCTTCCGCTATATGCGACCCTTAGTTGAGGCCGGGAGGGTATTCGCTGCCGTTCCTCCACTTCACCGAGTTATCGTGGGTACAGGTAAGAACAAAGAGACGATTTACACATATTCACAACAAGAGCTGAATGAGCTACTGAAGAAGCTTGAGAAGGCCAATAAGACTTACGAGCATCCAATCCAGCGCTATAAAGGTCTTGGTGAAATGGATGCCGATCAGCTGGCAGATACCACCATGAACCCGCAGAAGCGCATGCTGCGCAGAATCAACGTTAGGGACGCTGAGGCGGCGGACGAAGTTTTCGAACTCTTAATGGGTAATGAAGTAGCGCCAAGACGAGACTTCATTGTGGATTCAGCCGACGAGTTTGATCGTGAAAGAATCGACGCTTAGTTTGCTCCTGCAACAAAACTCTTGATCTTTTTTCCGGTTCCGTCACGCTTTGGGTCTATCTCCAAATCAGCCAACTCCTTATCGGAGTCATCAAAGACAGCCGGTTCTGCGCCAACGAATTTGGCGAAGTAGAGCTGGTCTTCATTCTTCAAAAACTTGTGACAGCGAACACCCTTCGAGCCCCGACCCTGCTTGGGGTAGGCCTTCATCGGAGTTATCTTCACCGATCCAGCATCTGTTTTGCCTAGGGACTGCGAACCGTTGGCTGCAGTTACAAGGTGACCTGAATCAAGTGCTTTACCAAAGTAAATTGCGGTCCCTTCGCTCAAACTAACGCCAGCCATTCCTGCAGCGGGTAGTCCTTGGGGCCTCACGGCATCGGCGGAAAAGAGCAATACATTTCCTACGGCTGTAACAAATCCGATGGTCGAATTGTCATCGGCGGCGCAGACACCAACCAATTTGTCTTTATCTTTTAGTGAGATTAGCGACACCTCATGCTTGTCGGGCAGTGGACCGCTGACCCTCTTCACTGTTCCACCAGCTGTGCCAAGGGCAATTGTCTCTTCAGTGTTCCAATGAATGATGCCCAGTACTTTTTGCTTGGTTCCAGCAAACTTTGACGCGGAAATCGGCTTGCCCGCGGGTAAATCGCTGACGTGAATCTGAATTGCTTTGCCGTCCTCTAGAACTATTCCAACATCGCTGCGCAGACTCGTGGCAAGGCTTAGGCCGAGAGAGGGTGTGTCCGATCTACTTATCAAGCCGGTCGGGCTAAGCGTTACGACCGCTGCCTCATCTTCGATTTCCTTGACTGATGCTGGCTTCTTTACAACTTCTAGACCAGAGACATCCAAAAGTTCAGTTCTTCTGGCAGTTGCGTGAGTCTTTTGGACCTCAGACAATTCCTTCGCAATAGTCTTGCGCAAGACCTTGTCGTCACTCAAAATGCTCTTGAGTTCTTCAATCTCTTTTCGAAGCTGGTCAGCCTCAGCTTCGAGTTCCAAAATACTCAGTTTGGTAAGGCGTCGCAGCTTCAGCTCAAGAATGTATTCAGCCTGCAAGTCGGACAAATCGAAGACCTTAATCATCCGCTTCTTGGCTTCTTCAGCGGTTTCAGAAGCACGGATTACTTCAATTACCTCATCAATGTTAAGGACGGCAAGCTGTAGACCTTCAATCAAATGTAGGCGTGCTTGACGTTTCTCAAGGCGATTCTTTGAACGCCTGGTTGTTACATCAATTCTGTGCTCGAGGTAGAGCTTCAGAAGATCAAGGAGTCCAAGTTGCTGAGGTCTACCCTTAACTAGGGCAACATTGTTGATTCCGAAGTTCTCTTCTAACGGAGTTAGGCGATAGAGCGTATCAATTACCGAATCGGGGTCGACACCACTTTTGAGTTCGATGACTAGCTTGAGTCCGTTCTCTCTGTCAGTTAGGTCAACGACATTGCTAATTCCCTGTAGTTTTTTGTTGTTGACAGCATCGCGAATTTTTTCGATTACGCGCTCCGGCCCTACAGAAAGCGGCAATTCGGTGATAACTAGTCCGTTTTTCCTAGGAGCGACCGATTCAATTGAAATCTTCGCGCGCATCTTAAAGCTGCCTCGACCCGACTGATAAGCGTCATTGATGCCCTCGCCAAGCAAAATAACTCCACCGCTAGGGAGATCTGGGCCCGGGATGTGCTCCATCACCTGCTCGAGCGTCGCTTTGGGTTTTTGCAGTAGAAGCTGCAAAGCATCTATGACCTCTCCCAAATTATGAGGAGGCATGTTGGTAGCCATTCCAACGGCGATACCGCTTGCCCCATTTACCAAAAGGTTGGGAATCGCCGCGGGTAATACCTCAGGCTCAGTTAGCTGTGCGTCGTAATTGGGGATGAAATCCACGGTGTCTTCATCTAACGACTCATTGAGCGCCATGGCGGCGTTAGTGAGCCTGACCTCGGTGTAACGAGCCGCAGCGGGTCCATCATCTAGTGATCCAAAGTTGCCATGCCCATCAATCATTGGCAGTCGCAGGCTAAAAGGTTGAGCCATGCGAACAAGTGCGTCATAAATTGCTCCGTCTCCATGAGGGTGAAGCTTTCCCATAACTTCACCCGTGACACGTGCGGATTTGACGTGGCCACGGTCCGGGCGAAGACCCATCTCGCCCATTTGGTAGACAATCCTGCGTTGAACTGGCTTTAAGCCGTCACGAACATCGGGTAGAGCGCGAGAGTATATGACTGAGTAGGAGTATTCAAGAAAAGACTGGCGCATCTCTTCTGCGACATCAACATCGAGAATCCGGTCTGAATTATTGGTCATGGCTTCCAGCTGTGCGAAACTTGGCAAGTGCCTTCGACTCTACCTCGACCCCCCAAAGATCTAGCCTCAATTCGGCATGTGTTCAAATCTGCTCTGCAATCAGTTAGGGGAGAGGTCAACCAGCTGCAGTTGCCGCCTCGAGAGAGAGTTTTAGTCTGTTTCATAGATGGCTTGGGAGCCGAAAATCTAAAGCAGCGTTCTGGCCATGCTCCATTCCTATCCTCACAACTGGGCAAGGCGAGCATCACCTACGCTGCTTATCCAGCCACCACCTCGGTCAATATCGGCTGCTTTTCAACGGGCCTGATGCCAGGTGAACATGGGTTGATCGGCCACCAGGTGTTTGATCGCTTCCATGACGAGCGGATCAATTTGCTGGTGGGATGGAACGAGAGGACCAACCCACTTGATTGGCAACCTCATCAGACCATCTCTGAACTGGCCTTGGAGTCGGCCATAACAGCCAACGTAATTGCAGCCGAGGAGTATCGACTGACCCCCTTTACAACTGCCACCATGCGCTCCGCCAACTTCATTTCCGCTGACGACATTGATTCCAGAATTGAGCGCTCGATAGAGGTTGCCAGCAAGACCGATCGGTCAATCAGTTACATCTACTTTCCAGAGCTTGATAAGTATGGTCACCAAAAGGGCTGGACCTCTGATGGCTGGGCCGCAATTTTAGAGAGCATTGATGCGGGTCTTCGAAGGTTATCGAACAAGCTTCCTAAGAAGACGGGCCTAATCATCACTTCAGATCATGGGATGATCGAGACCTCCAAAGATCGTCAGCTGATTTTGGATGAATACCTTGATGGCACCTCATTGGAGTTCTTTGGAGGCGACACAAGAAGCAGTTATCTGTACTTCTCAAATAAGCAAGATGCAAAGGTGGCAATTCAGCAGCTTGAGCCCCTCGAATATGCCCTCGGTGCCCATCTGTCCGAGGAACTAATTGAAGCCGGTTGGTACGGCTCAATTGGGAAGGAAGCTAAAGACCGCATGCCTGAGCTGGTACTTATTGCAAAGAGTAATTACACGCTTTATCACAGCAAATTCTCTAAACAGCGCGCTTTTGACATGATTAGCCATCACGGCGCCTTTTCAGATGCTGAACTAAGAATCCCTCTGATCCGTATCGGATTCTGAAGTAGTACCGAGCACAATTTCATCCCAGCTTGGCAGAGAGGTTCTGCCTTTAGCTGGAGCTGGCCTAACAGTTGGCTGCTCTTGCATTGCCCGCCGTGCGCGCAGCTCTTCTACCAAATCAAGAACACTTGCGGTGTGTTCTTCTGGTTTCTCGTAACGATCCTCAGAGTAGACCGGAGCTGGTTGGGAAACAGGTGGCAAAGTGGCGGTGACTAAGTCTCGGTTGGAGTGCAAAAGAGTTAGGTTGGTGGCGCTGCTGTCCAGTGGTTCGAGGTGGCGATTCTTTGGATCAAATCTCCACCGCATAATAGAGTCTCCTGCTACTTCAAGAACCCATTGCTCATCCTCGCGATAGATTCTGCTTTTACTGCCCGAGTGATCGCGCTCTAACACTTGACCGAACTCACTCATGTGATTGCCATCTGCAATTGGGGTTGCCAGGGCAGAGTCAAGAAGATAGCGGAGCTCATCGAGAACTGGTGCGGCAAATGGCTCGAGGTTGGAAACCGGCACACCCATTTCGCTGGCTAAGTCCTCAACGCTCTCACCTTGTCGCAAACGGCTCTGAATTTCTCTCGGTGATATCTCCACTCGAGCGCTTGCATTAGCAGTGCCTTTGATCGCTGACTTCAGGTCTTCCTCAAGGAGTGCTGAGTGTCTAGTTCCGTCGGGTGCCTCAAAAATGAGGCGATCGCCGTCTCTCGATATAAATCGCAGTTCCATAGGGTTTGCTCCTTGCAGGCATTTTGGCACTGCTTAGGCTGGATTGCCCGCTTCCAAGAGGGCGAGTTCTGAACACTTTCTGCTTTTGGCGTGGCAGATTTGCAAAATGGCCTGCCCTGAGGCATGCTTCTGCGCGAGATTGGAAGGAGGAGCAATGGCGACCGATTACGATGCCCAGCGCAAAACCGATGACGATACCGAGTCACTGGAGGCGATAAAGGAGCGCATCCCTGCCAAGCCCACAATCTCTGATGACGATGCCGACAACGTTGATTCTTTCACAATCCCGGATGTAGTAAATGAAGAGTTGGAAGTGGTTGTTTTGCCGCAGCAAGACAACGAATTCACTTGCATCAGCTGCTTCTTGGTTAAGCCCAAAGCTCAGCTTGGCAAACGCAGCAAGCTAGGACCGATCTGCAAGGAGTGCAACAGCTAGTTGCGCTGGTCTCCGTGTGCTGATGACGACATAAGGAGTTGGATCGGCAGGGTCGTTAATCTCTATCTTCAGTCCTGACTTTACATATCCACGGATGAATAGCTCTGCTCTTGCGTCGGCCGCTGGTCCAATTAGCTGGCGCAACTCTAGGCTGGTAAGGGAGGTGGTCTTTCCGATTGCAGCTAGCGGTATGCGCATTCTCCCTGCTGAAAGTTCGTCGGTCACTTGAATTGTTGGCGACGACAAGACGACGAAGCCGATCAGGCAAGCCGATCCAATAGTTGAAATCAAAAATCCAATTTCCGGACCAAATGGCAAGGCTGCCAGCAAAAGCATGGGAAAAGATAGGGAGACAGCCATGAGAATTCCAATAGAAGGCCAAAGACGCTCTCGATATCGCACCCAGATAGATTACGCTCGTGGGGTGAGTGTGGAAGTACTAATTGTCGCGGAAGAGGAATTTCTTCCCAAGTATGCCAATCCTGGCGACGCTGGCGCTGATCTAAAGTCAACTGAGGACATCGTAATTCCGGCTCGTTCGCGAGCACTGGTTCATACCGGAGTCAAGATCGCGCTTCCTGATGGCTACGTCGCACTCGTGCATCCTCGTTCCGGCCTGGCGGCTAAAAACGGTATAACCGTTTTGAATACTCCGGGAACTGTTGATGCTGGATATCGCGGCGAACTTATGGTGACTTTGTTTAACAGCTCAGATGAAGATTTTTCAGTTCGACGGGGGGACAGAATCGCGCAACTTGTCATCCAGCAGGTTGAAGCTGCGAGGTTTGTCCAAGTTACTGAGCTTCCCGAATCAGAGCGCGGAGCGCGCGGATTCGGCTCAACAGGGAGAAATTGATTTTGGAAAAAGCTGCACCTCCAGATAGAGAACAGAACGGCCCTTTTGATTCCTCAGAGGTTGGAGTCCTAAACCCCTACCTAGACTTTGGTTCACTTCGAATTGCGCCTAGGCCTGAAATGCAAATCAGGGCTGAAGTTGAAGATGCCAATAAACGCGTAGTGGCAATCACCATAGAAATAAAGGGTCACACCCTTCAGTTGCAAGCATTTGCTGCGACAAGAAGTGAAGGTTTGTGGCTCGCCACCATGGAAGGGCTAGCGAAGACCATTTCTGATCAAGGCGGAACTGCCACCAGGCGAGCAGGGGTTCTAGGTCCAGAACTGCTCGCGGAAGTTCCATCTCAAAACAAGAAGAACTTATTTGTTGGCGTTGATGGCCCACGCTGGTTTCTTCGCGGCCTGATCAGTGGTCCCGATTTGGTTGGACCAAATTACGCGGAGCTGATTTCCGTTTTTCGCTCGACCGTGGTAAATCGTGGCGAGAGCGCACTGCCACCTGGAGATTTGCTTCCCTTGAAACTACCGGTTTCCAATAATGGCTAGGGAAGACGATCTCGCTAAACGGCTGGGTTTGAGTAAGACAGAAAATGGTTACCAGCTTGACGGCAAGTCCCTATTGGCCGGTATTGGTGGACCACTTGGGATTAGCGAAGCGATTCTTCCAGCAACTACCTTCTCAATTGTTTACGCCGTGACGAAACAAGCACTACCTGCGGTAGCTTCAGCGGCTGGACTCTCGGTCCTGTTTATTCTGGTTCGATTGATAAGGCGACAGTCTTTACAACAGGCCATCATTGGCGCACTCGCGATTGCCTTGGCATCCTTCCTCGCACTTCGAGATGGTGGACAGGCTGCCGACTACTTCCTCACTGGTTTTTTTACAAATGCCGCGTACGGTTTGGTGTTGCTGATTTCCGTCCTTATTCGTCGGCCAATCATGGGATATGTTGCACAGCTGCTGTTTGGACTTACTAATTGGCGAACTTCACGCGAGTACAAGCGGCTAAGGCTGATAACCCTGATTTGGGTAGGGTTTTTTGCTGCTCGACTCATTGTGCAAGTTCCGCTGTATTTGGCGGGTCAGGTGGAACTTTTAGCGGCCTCTCGCGTTGTGATGGGTGCCCCAGCCTATGCTGGACTGCTTGCACTCACCTGGATTTTGATGCGTGGGATTGCACGCGATGAACGCGGTAAATTAGATGCAGAATCAAAGGAGTAGGCGCTATGGCAAGCAGTTTTTCGGCCGAGAAATCACTTGAGGTTGCCGGGAAGAAATACAAGTACTTCAGCATGGCTGATCTACCTGCCCAAAAGCTGCCCTATTCCCTCAAGATCTTGCTTGAGAACCTGCTTCGAACCGAAGACGGCGCTAACGTCACAGCCGAACACGTAAATGCAATCCTCAACTGGGATCCAAAAGCCGAGCCCGATACAGAGATTCAGTTCACGCCAGCCAGGGTGATAATGCAGGATTTCACCGGTGTGCCCTGCGTGGTTGATTTGGCCACCATGCGTGAGGCAGTGGCGGACCTCGGGGGAGACCCTCAGAAAATCAATCCATTAGCCCCAGCTGAGCTAGTGATTGATCACTCGGTAGTTATTGACGTGTCTGGCTCTGCCGATGCTGCTGAAAGAAATGTTGAGTATGAATACCAGCGCAATGCCGAGCGGTATCAATTTTTGCGATGGGGTCAAACGGCCTTTGATAACTTCAAAGTCGTGCCACCAGGGACTGGAATTGTCCATCAGGTAAACATTGAATATCTCGCCCGAGTTGTAATGACTAGAGAAATTAACGGTGAGTACGTCGCGTATCCAGACAGTTGCGTCGGTACTGACTCTCATACCACCATGGTCAATGGGCTTGGTGTTCTAGGTTGGGGCGTTGGCGGAATTGAAGCTGAAGCGGCAATGCTTGGTCAGCCAGTTTCCATGTTGATTCCGAAAGTGGTTGGGTTCAAGCTAACCGGTGCCATCCCGACTGGAGCCACTGCGACGGATGTTGTTCTAACGATCACTGAAATGCTTCGCAAGCATGGCGTAGTTGGAAAGTTTGTTGAGTTTTATGGCTCCGGGGTTTCAAAGGTCCCATTGGCCAATCGCGCCACTATCGGAAACATGTCTCCAGAGTTTGGATCGACTGTGGCCATATTCCCAATTGACGAAGTTACTCTCGACTACCTGCGGACTACTGGTCGCACAGCCGAGCAGATTGCACTGGTTGAGTCTTACACCAAAGCTCAGGGTCTTTGGCACGACAGCTCTGTTGAGCCGGTTTATTCGGAGTACTTGGAGCTAGATCTCTCGACCGTTGTCCCTTCCATTGCCGGCCCAAAGCGACCTCAGGATCGCATCGCCCTTTCCAATAGCAAGCAGGCGTTTGCCAAGGACGTCAAAAACTACGCAAGCGCAGACTCAAACCCAGTTTCAGTAAGGGGAAGAGATTTTGCAATTGACCACGGAGCGGTAACCATCGCCTCCATTACTTCTTGCACGAATACCTCTAACCCATCTGTGATGTTGGCAGCTGGATTACTCGCAAAAAAGGCAGTTGAGAAAGGGCTCAAGGCGAAGCCTTGGGTTAAGACCTCACTTGCGCCTGGGTCAAAGGTAGTCACTGATTACTACGAGAAAGCTGGTTTAACTCCCTATCTGGACAAGCTGGGTTTCAATCTGGTGGGCTACGGCTGCACAACCTGTATTGGTAACTCAGGCCCACTTGCCGAGGAAATATCCAGTGCTATCAATGAAAACGAACTAGCAGTTTCTGCGGTGCTATCTGGAAATCGTAATTTCGAAGGCCGCATCAATCCCGATGTAAAGATGAATTACCTTGCTTCGCCGCCACTGGTGATTGCATATTCGCTTGCAGGCACCATGGACTTTGATTTTGATCACGATGCACTTGGCAAGGATGCTGCTGGCCAGGACGTTTACTTGAAGGACATTTGGCCCACCCCTGAGGAAGTTCAAAAAACAATCGACGAATCAATCAGCAGTGAGATGTTCACCAAGCAATACGCCTCAGTGTTTGAAGGTGACCACCGCTGGAAGTCTCTGCCTACCCCCAAGGGCGCTGTCTTTGACTGGGATGAAAAGTCAACCTATGTCAGAAAAGCACCATATTTTGATGGGCTAAAGATTACTCCAGATCCAGTGACAGACGTAACTGCCGCTCGTGTGTTGGTAAAGCTCGGGGATTCGGTAACCACTGATCACATTTCACCAGCGGGCTCAATCAAGGTGGATTCACCAGCCGGCAAATACCTGCAAGCCCATGGAGTTTCAAGAGTGGACTTCAATTCTTACGGATCGCGACGTGGTAACCACGAGGTGATGATTCGAGGGACCTTCGCCAACATCCGCCTTCGCAATCAACTCCTGACGGATGTCGAAGGTCCATACACGAGGGACTTCACCACTAGCAGTGGCGACCAGACATTTATTTACGATGCTTCTGAAAACTACAAAGCCAATTCAACCCCACTGGTCGTATTAGCTGGCAAGGAGTATGGAAGCGGATCTTCAAGAGATTGGGCAGCGAAGGGAACATCTCTGCTGGGGGTAAGAGTTGTTATCGCAGAGAGCTTCGAGAGAATTCACCGCAGCAACCTAATTGGAATGGGTGTATTACCTCTTCAGTATCCAAATGGTCAAGATGCCCTCTCACTAGGCCTAGATGGAACGGAAGCGTTCGATGTAATCGGTATAACCTCGCTCAACCTGGGCAAGACTCCCAAGACAGTTCGAGTTGTCGCAAAACCAACCTCTCACTCGCCAGCTGGCAAGAAAACGGTGGAGTTTGATGCGGTGGTCAGGATTGACACTCCAGGTGAGGCGGATTACTTCCGAAACGGTGGAATTTTGCAGTATGTCTTGCGCTCACTGGTTGCTTAGCGCCAGTCCGCGTTGGATTAGTTCGAAGACCTGCTCAATCTGCCAAGGCCTAACACCCAGTTCCTGCAACTGGCGCACCAGCTCTGTACTTGGTTGGAAACAAACCCTGCGCAAGGCTTCTGGACTTAGCAAAATCTCTGGTGCCAGCGAGAGCTCCGCTGCTTTTTCAACGATCAAAGGTCTAATGTTCTGAAGCCTGATATGAGCCTCCGGGAATCGCTTTTCCCAGCTTCTGTGGTTAGGCAGGTGATTCGGATCGAGCTCAACCTCGGAGACTTCAATCGCATCTGACGACGCTATTGCTTCCCACCACTCACTCAGCATGCTTCTGGAAGCTCTTCCTTGAAACTCCTTGTTGCCGGCTAGGTCCTTCTTTGTTTTCGGAAGTTGGTTGACGGCAGCCATGATAGATCGGTCGGGAATTAGTCGGCCGGGTGCAACATCCATTTCCTTAGCGATTCGATCCCGAGTGCTATAGAGCGACATAGCAATTTGCAAACGGCGTTTGTCCTTTACTTTGCTTACTCCGGGAAGATTTCGCCAAGCCTCCCGGCTAGGTGGTTTTGGTTTGAAACCAAGTAACTTCTCAAATTCTTGTTCGGCCCAGTCTGCTCGATTAAGTTCAATTAGCTTCTCCTTGAGGTTCAGGTGAAGGTCTTCCATCACATCTACATCAAGCGCTGCGTAAATAAGCATTTCTGGTTTGAGCGGTCGAACGGACCAGTCTGCGGCGCTGTGTTCTTTGGCCATTTCAAGATCCAATAATTCAAGAGCAATCGAACTGAGTCCAAAGCGCTCTAGTCCGCATAGTCTTGCTGCCAGCTCTGTGTCGAAGATCTTCGTCGGCAGAATACCCAACTCGGCAAGGCACGGTAGGTCCTGGGTCGCTGAATGCAGGAGCCAGGTCTTAGGCGAAACGGCTTGGGCTAGATTCTGCATCTCAGTTGTGGAAAATTTAATTGGATCAATCAAAAAGATTTGTCTGCTGGTTGCAAACTGAATCAAATAGGCCCGTTGACTGTAGCGAAAACCACTTGCCCGCTCAGCATCCACCGCCAATACGCTTGCTTGGGAAAGTTCAGCAATTGCCGTAGCGAGTTGGTCTTGCGTTTCAACCAGTAGAAAAGGTCTTCTCGGTTCGAGAAGCTTCAACCCAGCCTCGCAACCTTTTGTTCACTTGGTGGGAGACCAGAAATCATGGCCAATAAGTCAATCCAACCCAGAAGGTGAGAGGTAAGGTCAAAATTAATCGGTGCCCAGCTCGCTCTAATTTCTATCTCAGCGAATTGCGGTTGACCAACCAAGGCGCCGTGACCAGTCGAAATAACAGTTGTCGTCGTGCCGGCTTCAAAGCCAAATTCAGCGCCGTGAGCGCGCAGCGAGTCCTTGAGCCATTCCCATGGGAGATTTGCTGAATATTCGTCTTTAGCAAGTTCCAGTTCAATTGGGGATTTGGCATATCCAATGATTCGGAACTCTGAGTGCCAGCCCTCTGGCTGCTGTGGATCGCGGCAAAAAACTAATCGACTGACTCCGTGATCGGAGGTAACACCGTGATTTATTTCAACGGACAGCGCGACTGCTTCTGGGGCAATCCCTTTCGGGCTTGGGATTTGAGTGAGAACCATTTCTTCCCTAGTACTCACCTGCTGTAGGCCCAAAAGCATGCCCGCAAACGGCTCAGAGATGTCCTTGAGTGAAAGTTCCACAAGGGAAAAATACCTGTGAATTCAATGAATTTGGCCTAGCCACGCCCTAGGAGCCGGGCTACATGTAAGTCTCCATTGATTTGCTGCATCGTTTCAATAACCAATCCCTGCTTTTTTGCAAAAGCTTCAATGCCAGACACTTCAATGCTGCTAACGAACCCGTCCACCAGTCCCAGATTGACCAGTTCGATGAAACCAGTGGGTCCAAATTCGCTGTGTATCTTCGTAAAGCCCTTGTTCGCCAGTTCAGCAAGTGCTGCGGAATAACTCTCAAGATTTCTCAGAAGAATTACCTTCGAAACATCAGACCCAAGCGAATGGTATGAGCGGTCCGTCCGGCTAAGAATCGCCAGCCCAGCAGAACTTGGATAGCGATAGTTCTCGATTTCAGCTGTCTTGCCGGAAGTGAAAACAATTTGACTTCTCGAACGAAACCATTTCAAAAGCGAGCTATCGGTTTGGTTACCCAGGCCCTTTGATGAGCCGTTTGGCGATACCGCACTTCCAGTTTCGCTTACAACTAGTGATGCAGTAAGTGGGCCTGCAGCACTTTCAAGCTCTTCATTCACTCGCTAGCTCTTTGGTTTTGCGCTTAATCCGAAAAAGCATCCCACGCATTCCACGCACACGTAGGGGAGAGATCAATTTCTCTAGTCCTAGCTCTGATGGAAAATCATCATTCAGATCGAGGATTTCCTTGGCCGAGCGTCCATTTAGGGCTGCATGAAGAATTGCTGCAAAGCCACGGGTGGTCGGAGCTTCAGCTGGGGCAGAAAAGTAGAGGTCTACTTTTTGGGAATTTCCTTCTACCGCTATAAAGACAGGTGCTTGGCATTCCTCGACCCGCTCCATTAGGTGGGGGTTCTCTCCGAAGCGAGCCGGCGGTTCTGGCAACGATTCACTGTACTCAAGCAGCAGCTCAAGCTTTTGGGCATCGGGTGTCAGCTCAAATTCTTCAATTATCTGCTGATCAGGTTTCAAGCAAAGACTCCAGGTTCTTCGCCAACTGCAATTGGAACACCCACCAGGTTTCCCCACTCTGTCCAACTACCGTCGTAGTTACGAACGTCTTTAACACCGAGGAGATACTTCAGAGCAAACCACGTCAGCGATGACCGTTCTCCAATTCGGCAATAAGTGATGAAAGGGGAAGTAGGGGAGAAGCCAGTTTCCTGGAAGAGCAGTTTCTCTAGTTCGGCTCTGGGTTTAAATGTTGAGTCCTCTTGAACCAACTTTCCCCAAGGCACGTTGCGGGCGGATGGAATGTGGCCGCCGCGGGCTGCGCCCTCATTTGGATAATCGGGCATGTGCAGACGCTCGCCGGTGTATTCCTGTGGTGATCGAATGTCAACTAGAGGATTTGGTGTGTGCTTAGCGATATCGTCTCGAAAAGCTCGAATCTTTGAGTCATGACGTTCAACCACTGGGTAGCTGCTTGCCGCTCTAGGGGCAACCTCTTTTGTCAATTCGCGTCCCTCGGCCACCCACTTCAATCGCCCACCATCTAGCAACTTAACATTTTCATGACCGAACAGCTTGAAAACCCAGAAAGCGTAAGCTGCCCACCAGTTGGACTTGTCACCGTAAATAACAATGGTGTCTTCTCGGGATATTCCCTTGGCGCTCATGAGCTTTGAGAACCCCTCGCCATTTAGGTAATCGCGTCTTATCTTGTCATTTAGATCGGTGTGCCAATCAAGCTTTATTGCTCCAGGAATGTGTCCTGTGTCGTAGAGAAGAATGTCTTCATTGGACTCGACAATCACTACTTTGCTCAAATTTTCCGCTAACCACTCAGTGGTTACCAATACTTCCGGCTGGGCGTATTCGCTAATCTTTGGTTCCATGGTCCTTGGGCGCTTCCAATCTGCCTAAACTATCGACTTGGTGGTGATCTAACTTGAGAGAACAGCGGCCCGCGGGTGTGAATTCCCTATGCGAGGAGTTCCCAGAGATCTCTGCAGAAGAGCTTATGGCACAGCTGCAACCACCCCCAGAGTTCGCTAAAGCCAGATTTGAGAACTACCAGCCAGATCACCGCTTTCCCACCCAACAGGAGGCTCTGACAGCCGCTAAACAATTTGTAACACCCGTGAGGGCAAAGTTATTTGGAAAGTCGGAGCCGGTTCCGGGGGTCTACCTCGATGGCGGCTTCGGTGTTGGAAAAACTCACTTACTCGCGGCAATCTGGCATGAGTATTCCGGGAAAAAAGCATTCGGAAGCTTTCTGGAGTTCACCTCCATCATTGGTTATCTGGGATTCAACGAGGCCATTAATCGTTTCCGGAACTACAAGCTGATTTGCATAGATGAATTTGAACTTGATGACCCTGGTGACACCATGATCATGTCGCGCTTTCTCAAGGAGCTGACGGCATTAGAGGTCCGGTTTGCTGCCACCAGCAATACTCCACCCAATGCCCTTGGACAAGGCAGGTTTGCTGCTGAGGATTTCAAGCGTGAGATATCGGGAATTGGTGATCGCTTTCTAATCATTTCCGTCGACGGGGAGGACTTCAGGCATCGCGACATCGAGTCGCACTCTCAAAATCTTGATGAAAGGCAATTGTTGGATTGGCTTTCAATTCAGCACTCTGGGTATCTGGATAAGTTTTCGGACCTACTTACTCACTTGGCGAAACTCCACCCGACCAAGTACAGGCAGCTGATTTCAGGAGTAGGTTCACTCGCTATGACCGATGTGTTTCCGCTTCACGATCAAGTCGCGGCGCTTCGGTTGGTTGTGTTTATTGACAGGCTCTACGAGCAACAAATCCCGCTGCGAACCTCTGGCGACGTTCCAGTCACCGAGGTGTTTAGTAAGGAAATGTTGTCAGGTGGATATCGCAAAAAATACCTTCGTGCGGTATCGCGTCTAGGGGCGCTCTGCGAGCTTTATTGATTCTGATTCTTGCGGAGATTCTGGTAGTACCGTCCGCGAGCAAGCGACAGATAGGCACCAAAGGCTAGGGAAATCAGAGAGCCCAAAAGAACTGCGAGGGTGGCCTCTGC
>JACCEA010349742.1_pt1 | contig 20496 bp, 18 predicted proteins | sample 7449851 | NCBI WGS metagenome assembly JACCEA01 (sample SAMN15323453, study PRJNA562643) | freshwater metagenome | isolation source: river surface water | place: USA:Blue River Watershed | collected 2017-08-18
TGCCGAAAGTAGAACTTAAAATTGCGCGATCGACCATGAGTCAATCCCGTTAGTTGCGCGACTTACAGACTTACAATTGGGCGCGCAGCATTTAGAATATTAAAAACACCCTACCAGAGACAACACCATGGAAGATGAAAAATATCGTATTGCTTACCTGTTTATAGCATTCATCATTTTCACAAATTTAGTCACCCTGAAAGACCTCTCAGCAACAGTCAGAAAATGGTTCAACCTTGCCATCCTATTCATACCCTTTGTGGGCTTCGTATTCATTGGGGTATTAGCTGCTGACTGCTACAACTGCAACATACCCATGGACGCAATCAGGCCCTACTTCTTCGGTTTTTTGCTATCTATTCCTATCATCCTGATTCACCTATCAACAGAAAACCAATTCCACAACCCTGAAGCGAGAAAAAAATCGACACCAGCCAATACTGAGCTTACGTCGGGCGATGTACGCCAAACCGATGCAACCTCACCTGACAATTTACCACCAGCCAGCAATCAAGATCCTGCTCCGCAATACTGCAGCCATTGCAAAAAGACCCTGCCAGAAAAGCCACTATTTTCATTGAAAAATCACACTTGCAATTGCGGAAAAAAATACAAATTGGCTCGTGAACAGGCAAGAAAAACTACTTGGGATGTGTTTATTAACTCCAGCATATTAACAGCACTGTTTTTTCAGGTTTTACAATCTTTCGAGATATTACATATTGCTAAGTCCTCACTGATAATTATTTATATTTCATTACTACTTCCGGCAGTAGCTTTGTCTATCTACATCTATTTTAAGCAAAACACCAAATGGGTACGTGTTCCTAAGACAGGAAAACGAATGGGAGATGACGCCAAGATTTTATGGAGTGTGCTCGCAGTAGCTGCCATTTCGCTGTTTCTCGCTTTCTATTACGCCTGATCCTTACAAACCTCGAAACTGCAATTGGCAGCAAAAACTAATTTCACGTTTTGACGGTTTGCGCTCAAAAAACAACTAAAACCATACCGCTATAATATGGAGGGCATTGGCATGAATAGGATCAGAAATTTAACTGGAAATATTCATACCGCAGCAAACGGACAGAAAACCTATGACGTGTTTTATGCATCCTCAGGTTTGATTCCTGTTATCGGACGGCTGTTACAACAACAGTTCGGATTTTCACCACAGTCAACGCCGGCTATAGGTCTTGATGAGATCGTAATTGAAATAGAAAAAGATGGAATAAAATTAAGTTTGGGCTGGGATATTTGGTCTGGTGCTTATGTGCTTAGTTTTTGCGAAGAAGGTAGTCAGTGGGTAGCCCACATCGCTCAGTTTCTCGATGATGAATTTAGCAAGTCAATTTACCAACAATACGTTAGTACCTAGGTACGACTAGCGCAGCGTAATCCACCTACATAAATACATTGTTGCAACTTCAATCCATCACCATCAATGCCGCGTTAAATTATTCATCCACTTCCTGCTCGCAATGCGGCGAATGACGGGAATAAATTTCAGCGCATCTTCAAAAAACATGAGCGCGTATAAATAGATAAATGAAAGCTGGGTGAGGAATACGGCGGCGATATAAATGGGAACTCCAAAGCACCACATGACGATGGTGTCGGTGATGAGGGTGAAGCGGTTGTCGCCGCCGGCGCGGAGGACGCCGATGATGCGCATCATGTTGATGACTTTTACCGAGACCAGCAAACAAAATACACCGAGGGTATTGAGCAATAATTCGGTAGAGGCGGCGTCCAGTTGATCAAAGATTTTCAACATGAGCGGGCGCGCAAACCAGAGCGCGGAGCAAAATAAAATCAGCAGCGCAAAGGTGATACGATCAAAAAATTTATGCAGGTACCAGGCAACTTCATTATTACCCGCGCCCAGCTCGCGTCCGATTAATACCGCTGAGGCATTCGCCAGCCCAACGAATAATGCAAAGAAGGCGCTTTCGATAGGAACAATCACACCCATTACCGCCAACGCATCGGTGCCCGCATAGCCGGTTACTAAATGATAGGTAGAATTTCCCACCGCCCAGATTGCATAGTTGGCCACCAGAGGCAGAGAGAACGCGAGGTAGCGTTGAATTTGGGTTTTATCCAACCCCATTTTTAACTGCGCAATATTCAATGCGAAACCGTGTTTTTTTGCGTAGATCCAACCCACGACAATAATGAGTTGCAGCGCACGTGAACCCAGTGTGGCCCATGCCGCACCGGCAACACCCAGCGCAGGCATACCCCAGTTTCCACCGATCAACGCGTAATTACCGGCAATATTAACGAGTGCTGCACACACACCGGCAACCAGAGGCATAGTGGTGCTGCCAAGTGCGCGCAGCGACGCTTCGTAGATCACAATCCACTGGGTAAATAACAGCGCCGGTGCGGTGATAATTAAATACTGCGCCGCAAGGTTAACCACAACCGGGTCCGGGTTAATCCACTGCACCCAGGTATTTGCACCAAACCCAAACGCGAAAACGAAGGGCAACATCACTAGCGTGCCCACTAATAAAGTGACCGCCAATGAACGCTGGCAACTGGGAAAATCTTTTGCGCCTGTGTATTGCGCCACCAGAATGCTGCAGCCGGTGGCCAAGCCACTCATCAATACCAACAATAAAAAGTGAATCTTGGCCGCGAGCCCTACGGCCGCAATAGCGCTCGCGCCCAAGCCGCCTACCATGATCACATCCGCCATGCCCAGCAGCGATTGCATCAGCATCTGGGCAGCAACCGGGAGGGATAACAAAATTACACCGCGCCAGAAAGCGCGCTTGTCGTTCAGGGAAATTAATTCAGGAGGGGTAACCACGGCGACTCCGGTAAAAAAAATGCACCGCGCATTATAGGCTTTTTGCTAACTCGTTTAGTGTTAATAATTGGTAAGGCAGGCTTCACTTTACGCAGTGCGAGGAATGACACCCGTCACACCTGTAGTGCAGCAAAAGTGAGAAGTACCAATTCCCGCAAGCGAACGATTTTACAAATCTTAAGGAGACAAAATTGCTCTGCCGGCTAGACTTTTTCATTAGCCAGCGCACTTATCATTAATAACAAATTAACGAGCATCTTATGTCATCCTTGCAATCATCCTCCCTGCCGCCAAAACCCCAGCGCATCGAACTGGTGGACGCGATTCGCGGCTTTGCACTCATGGGCATTTGCCTGGTGCATTTTATGGAATATTTCGAGTTGTACTGGATAAACCAGGACCCGACCTTTTTACACAACACGATTTTCTTTTTATTTGCGGGCAAAGCCTATGCAATTTTTGCGCTGATGTTTGGCTTGAGTTTTTTTATCATTATGGATAACCAAGCCAAAAAGGGTGTGGATTTTAGTTACCGTTTTGCATGGCGATTAGTCGTTTTGTTAATGATCGGTTATATACACACTCTGCTCTACCTGGGTGATATTTTATCGGTATTGGGTATTATCGGATTGAGCCTGCTCTTTGTGCAGAAACTCAGCAATCGCTGGTTGTTTGTCGCAGCACTACTCTGCCTATTGCAATTGCCGTTCTACTACCAGTTTTATGCCGCGCTAAATAACTGGCCCGGTGCCAATGATGCGCCGTCACATTGGGCGGTATTCCCCGAGGTTTACGGCGCACTGGCCAACGCCAGTTTCAGCGAACTTTTCGCGATTAACAGCTGGGATGGTTTAACAGCCAAGTGGCTCTTTTTTGTGGAGTCCGGGCGCGGCATTCACTTGGTGGGCTTATTTATCACCGGTTTGATCTTGGGACGAATCGGCTTTTTCACTCAAGTTGAGCGTTTTGCCAAAGCACGGATAATCGCCTTGGTGATTGCCGTGGCGGCGACGGTGCTCTTCTATTGGGGAGAAAATTATCTCAAACACTTACCCGCGGATATTTTGCAAGAAAAAGGTATGGCAAAAATGTATTTGGAACAAATTGCCGGGTCTTATTTAAGCACCGCCATTATGACCACATTGATTTTGCTTTTTATTCAGCTTTATCTCTGGCGCCCTACGGGGAAATTGTTAAATGTATTGGCCCCGTGTGGTCGCGTAAGCCTGAGCATTTATTTAGTTCAAGCGGTAGTGGGAATTCCGTTGTTTTACCCCGCCGGTTACGGTGGCTATTTAACCCTAGGGCAAACCAATAGCCTGTTAATTGGTATTGTTTTCTATGGGTTATTAATTGTTTTCGCGCATTGGTGGGTAAAACGTTTTTACTATGGACCGGTGGAATGGGTGTGGCGCAGCGCCACCTATCTCAGCCTGCAAGTTCCCTTCAAACGCATCTAAGGAAAACTGCACAAACATGGGCAGTCATATTCTTAACTGCCCAAGCCCGCCATTCGCCGCGACTATCTGACCAGTGATGAAGGCCGCCGAAGGAGAAATAAGAAACTCCGCCAGCGCGGCCATTTCATCCGCGTCACCAATACGTTGCAGTGGATGGCGTTTTGCGGCGGCTTCAATCTTTTCCGGAGAGTTCGTCAGTTTTTCCGTCAGCGGTGTCGCCGTTAACGAAGGGGCTATTGCATTGATACGAATGTGCGGCGCCCACTCCGCCGCCAAACTGCGGACAAGCCCCTCAACAGCCGCCTTGCTTGCCGCAATACTCGCGTGATACGGCATGCCGCAAGTAGCAGCCACACTGCTAAACAACACCACACTGGCCTGGGGCGATTTTTTCAGTCGGGGCGTCAGCAATTGCAAACTGCGCACTGCCCCTACCACATTAATTGAGAAATCCTGCAGAAAATCTTCTACGCTCAAGCGCGCGAAGGGTTTGAGATTAATACTTCCGGGGCAGTAGACCACTGCATCGACCACCTCGGGCAAGGCAGAGGTATCCGGCACCGAGTCCACAGGATTATTCACAGTTACCTGGACACCCTCTATATCTGTCGCCGTACGCGCCCAGACAAATACTTGATGCTGATTTACCAATCGCCGCACAAGCGCGGCACCTATTCCCTTGGTACCACCAATAACCAGTATATTACTCATCGCTCTACCTCCACTTGAGTAAATTAATACGCAAGCGCGATGAGAAAAGTTTACTACCCAGTAATCAGTATCGTCCGTCACCATCCTTTGCGTACCAGTGCGGCACCAAGGCCGCTAATTGCCCACCCAAAAAGCGACCCAGAATGCAAGCGAATAGAGAACTTCGACCGAGGCGCCTTGATAGCTACTCGCCTAAAACCAATGAGTTAAACAAGATAAACACCGAGCTTGTAACAATTAAAAAGGTTAGCGCTTTAAGCGATTTTTCCGGGCTATGCCACTGATGCTTTAACATAGTCCATTTACCAATTTTGTTTTGCGACGAGAAAAAAGGCACAAGCAACTCTGTTGTCTGCGGCTGAGGGAAAAGGCTTTTTTTCACATGCTTGCGAAAAGGCACAACAATTTGACCAACTTTAAAACCAGCGTCATTCCATAGCAAATCACTATAGGCTTGTATATGGCGCTCTTGACGGTGGTCTATTAATTCCACCCGGTCCTGAAAGATCCCCAAACGCCAGCGAGCCATTTGAACTATTGGAACAGAGAAAACCCCCACAACCAAAAGCATCAAAAAATGAGGAAGAATTAATTTAATTCGTACTTCCAAGTTTGAAACGATAAAAACTACAGAGAGTAGCACCACCAAAAACAATAAAGGTAATATCAATTTTGCCGCTAAGCGGGGATACCGACCAACTTCCAACCATATTCCCTTTGAGCCTATCGCTTTTAATGCGTCTTGCTGTTGACGCTGGACCGAGATATCGGTAACAGTTCGTTTTGATCTCCAAAGGTCTACAAACGCAGCAATAAATCCAAATACAACAAACAGTGCGAAAACGATAAGGGTATTATTCTGCAAGTTTCTCCACTTCGTTGACTCCTGCAGATCCTTGGCAATTAGGCCCGCTGCATCATCAATGGCAACTGACCCCAAAAAAATTCCTTTCTGAGAATATTGATGGATTCGATACAGGGCCATATCGACAATTAGAATTTTGTTGTCAAAAACAACCATAGATATAGGATCAGCATCAACAGGTAGTTTCAACTCGCGCTCAAATTTTCCGGCGATATTGTAAAGTGCCAATCGGCTATACGATAGGTTGTTATCTGCAACTAATACCCAGTAAGTATTATTTACCCAAAGTACATTTACCGGCCATGAGTATTTTTTTCGCTTTTTATTCAGCCAATCGAATGGAGAATCCAAGCCTATGACAATAGATTCTATTTCGCTGGCAAATTCATTTGCCGCACTTTTTATAATTTTTAATGCGTGATGATTAGTATCTGCCACAACCAAGTTTTCCCCTTGTGGCACAATTTGATTCGGAAACCGAAAACCGGTCTTATTTGCGATAATTTTTCCATCTTTATCGAGCAACCAAAGTTGGTGGCGGGTCGTATCAGCGATAAAGACTTGATCTTGCTTATCGATATACAAGCGAAAGGTTCGGTTAATCGCTGGCAGCTCTCTTCCAAACATGTCGCATTGAAATGTTTCAGGCTTGCACCGGTAAAGCGCACCACTTCCATCAGCCTCTCGATTAGTAACGCGATTTAGCACCTCTAATTCCTGCGCTAGTGTTTTCGTCGGCTGATCCAAAGCTAGCAGCAAATCACCATTAGAAAAAAAATCAATATCTCCGGTAAATAATGTTTGATCAAACTTACGCAATGAAAACTCATGATTTATCGTGAAATCCTTATTTACCCACAACAGCTGGCTTCCGTACTGGACAACGAATTTTTCATCATCAACCACCTTCGCCAAGCCAAATGTATTCAGTTTTAGTAGCTGCTGCCCAGACCAGACATACATGTACAACAAACTTGCGAAAAAACTTATGATTAATATTGCAACTATTGGATTTACTGATTTTTGCATTACGAATTTCCCTTTTTTAACTATTACTTACCTATCACCCTAAAACGCCGCTCTACTTTGTAACCTTGCTTATCCATCACTAATAATTTATGCAACCCTGGCTCGAGTGAGGCTTCGCGTTCGTGGAATATTTTGGTTTCACCGAGAAATTCATCATCCAAATGCCAATACAGGGTCGCAGCGGGATCACGATGCACCGCTTTGAGGATTACACGGCTGCGTTTACCTTCCAAATCCACCGGGATATAAATGCGACTGCGGGGCTGCGGATAAATTAATTCGAGCGGAATATCATCATCCTGTTGCGCGGATTCGGCGATACAGTCTTTGCGCCAGGGCGGCAAGGGCTGGTAATTGCCATGATATTGTCGCCAATAAAATTCTTGCGCCGGCGGCAACACAAACCAATCACGAATATTCATATTGCTTACGCTTTCGCATTGATTGTGAACACGAAATTGTTGTTGCGCATCCAGGTAAATACGCCGGTGATGCGGAGTAATTTTTTCGTAGTGACTGATCGATGGAATTTCAATATCCGTTGCGTCACATTGTCCGCCAGCAAGATAGCCATCATCCTTACAGACCGAAATTGTCTTTAAAGCGTGCGAGGGTTTTTCAAACCAGTTAACGCTGGGCAATGCATCAAAAACATCAAACAAAATCGGCGCAGCGCTACTTTGTCCGCTAATAAAAGTTGCCGGTTCACCGCCGGCATTACCCACCCACACGCCTAATGTGTAGCGACCATTACTGCCAATTGCCCAGGCGTCGCGTAGGCCATAACTTGTGCCGGTTTTCCAGGCGATGGTTTGACTACCGGCGAAATCGCGCCAGTAATTGTCATTGCCTGGGCGCGCCACTTCGATAAGTGCGTGCAGAGTAAGCCAGGCCGCACCCTGTCTAATGACCGGCTTACTATTTTCAGTTCTCTGTTCTCCATCCGGTTGAGGCAACAACCATTGCACTAAAGGTTGCGGTTTATCACCGTCGCGGGCGGCTGCCGCAAGGCGTGCATAAATTGACGTTAACTCCCACAAGCTTGCCTCGGCGCCGCCGAGAATCAGGGTTAAACCATAATCATCCGCCGGGCGAAATAAACTACTCATACCCATGGCCTGCAATTTTTCCTGGAAGCGGCCTATACCGTAATCGCGCAGCATGCGTACAGCGGGAATATTTAATGAATGCGCCAACGCAAATTGCGCCGGCACCGCACCGCGAAAATTGCGATCATAATTGCGTGGACTGTAGCCATTAATTTGGGTGGGAATATCGGGAATTAAACTGGTGGGTGCCAGCTCCCCTTCCTGCAACATCAAGCCATAAAGTAGCGGCTTTAAAATGCTGCCGGTAGAACGCGGACGCTGCACTATATCTACATCGGGCGCAAATCGATGACTTTTATTAAAAGGTTTATTACCGAGATAGGCGAGTGTTTCCATACTCTGGTGATCAATTAACACCAGCGCAATATTATTGACGCCCTCATTAGCAAGCCGCGCACCGTGTCGCTGTGCAATTTGGTTTACTAATTGTTGCAGCGGCATATCCAGCGTCGAATGAAACAGGTTTTTTTCTGGCGCGCGTTTTTTTAGCGTCGCCAATAAATGGGGGGCAATTTGCGGCAATACTTGTGGCCGCTCTGGCAAAGGCTCCAACAACGCGAGCTGCAAATCCAGATCCGATAATAACTGCTGCTGATGCAAACGCTGCAACAGGCGATCACGTTTTTGTTGCAGCAAATCGCGTTGACGCCCCGGGTGAATTAATGCCGGGCTGTTTGGCAACACTGAGAGCAAGGCCGATTCAGCCCAGGATAAATATTCCGGCGAGCGACCAAAGTAACGCCATGCCGCTGCACGCAACCCGACAATATTACCGCCGAAGGGCGCCTGGCTCGCGTAGTGAATTAAAATGTCACTTTTACTGAGATGCCACTCCAGTTGTAGCGCTAAAAACGCTTCTGCGAGTTTACTGTGCAAATTGCGCGACGATTTTAATTTGCTCGCCTGTAACTCCTGCTGCCGCAGCAAACGCGCCAACTGCATACTGATAGTGCTACCGCCGCTGGTAACTTTACCCGCCGCCATATTGCCTTTCAACGCACGCGCAATAGCCAGAGGATTAATTCCCGGGTGACGATAAAAGTGTTGATCTTCAAATAGCAGCAGCGATTGTAAATACTTTTCTGGCAGCTGCTCTACCGGTGCAAAGCGCCACTGTTGATCTGGGGCGATTGAGGCACCGAGCAAACTGCCATCGCGCGCCAATAAAATGGACGCATACTGTTGTTGATTCAGGCTGGCAGGTAACGGACGCCATTGCAGGCATCCAACAAATACGGCGCAGAAGAGGAAACCGAGCAGGAGTAATTTGCGGTGCAGGTTTAATGCAAAAAACCAACACCACACTTTTTTGGAAAGCCGCACGAATGGCGCTATGAACCGCGAGAGAAAATGCGTCCGCTGCATTGTGAAGAATCAGGGCTGATGACCGACCAGCAATAAACTTTGCTGATAGTACTCGGCACTCTTTTTATGATCGCCCAGCTTGGTCATTAAGCGTGCCAGCTCCGCCACGGTTTCGAGCTGCTGCTTTTGGTTCAGACTGCGCTGAAAATATTCGCGTGCGAGCTCCCACTGCTGATTGCGCTCCATCAAGCGCCCCATAGTGAGGAGCAGCGTTGCATCTTGCGGTTTGTTTTTCAGCCAGGATTCCACCGTGCGAATTTGCGCGTGAATTTCTTTAACCTGCAAGCGACCATAGAGCGAAACGAGTGGATCAAACCATTCATTACCCAGTGCTTTGCGCACCATAACTTCCGCTTCCTGATCCTGGTAGTTTTCCGACAGGGCAAGTGCATAGGCCATAATAACTCGTGAATTTCTTTGCAGACTGCGCGACAAGGATTTCCACAATTTTTGCAACGTTGGCAAGCGCTCGGCAATTAACAAAGCTTTGGTTTGCGCGGATTGCACGTGGATTTTTTCGCAGGCAAGCATCACTTCCAGCTCGTCAAACTCCACGTTGGATAACACCTTGGCTTTACGCATAACCGGAAATAGATCTTCCAGTGCACGCCAATTTTTCTGTGCGATATAAATGTGGTGCATCAAATCCAATACCGCTGGCTGGCGCGGCATTTTAATGTCGATCGGTTTGAGGATATTAATTGCGTCCTCGTAGCGCTCCGCCTGCACATGCAAGCGCGCACGTGTCAGTGCAACCGGCAATTCACTGTTGGACAGGGTTAGCGCTTTTTCCAGAATCTTTTCCGCTTCCTGTTCATCGCCCATTTCAAAACTGCTGCGCGCGGCGGCAATATAATTAGCCAAGGGGTATTCAACTTTATCGAGCGTACGCATTAATTTTTTGCGCGCCTCAAACCAGTCGCCGGTGAGGTAATCCACCATGCCATTAGCGGCGCGTTTTTGGGCACGCTCCACCGAGCCAAATAAAAATATTTCACGGAATCGGCGCGCCATTTCCACGCCACCGAGCATCAACTGACGCAACAACCAGACCCCGCCGAGGAGCATAGCAATCACGATGGCTGCCACCCAAAGCGTCATCTCTATGGTTTTGGTGCCGTAGGCAATCAACATATAACCATCGCCGCGCACCAGCAGAAATATAACCAGCGCGACTACCAGAAAAAAGAAAATAGCTTTTAGCAAACGACGTCTCATGGGCGCACCCCGCGACGGGCAGCCGCCATTTTTTCACGCTTCTCCATAAATTCGGCCAGTGCCGCAGAGCTGTTACTGAAGTTGGTTAAATCCGGCGCTATATTTTCTTGCTGCAGCGACTGCAACTCTTCTAACACGGCTTTGGCTTTTTCGTTGAGGTTGTAATACTGGTTAATCCAGTTTTGTGCCTTCACCAAGCTTTCCTGATAGATACCTTTTTCATTACGCAACAACGCCACTTGCGCTTGCTCCAACATCAAGCGCAAATTTTGTTGCAGAAATTTTTGTTCATCCGGCGGAAGTACGGCATTGATCGTTTTACCGTGGTCACGCACGCGGACATAGGAACCCAGCTTATGCAGCAATGCATAAAAGTTGCGCGTAATTTTTTGCTTCAGGGTTTCATCGGCGGGAATTTCTTCCTCTTGCAACAGGCTTTGTTCCTGGCCGAGCGGCTCAATAAATGGAATAGCATCGACCTGCGTGGAGAGCGCGGAAAGCCGCAAATAAATTCCCTCGCGATCAATGACGCCGGCGAGTTTTAATACCGCAATTTCTTCCGCCAGGAGTTTGCGTACGCCTACCAAATCCGCCTGATCTATATCGCGCAATACATCGTCAGCGGAAATCGCTAGGGCCAACGCATTCTGGCTATCTTTTTCCAGCAATATACGTTGATCGGCGAGACGCAATAGATACTGGGCTTCCTGCAATTTCCATTCATCGCGATTCACACTGGACAGCGATAGCAAACGCGCATTATTGTTATCCAGCTGCTCCGCCAAATCATTCAAACTCGTTTGTACTTCCTGTTGCTGTTCAACCAAATCTTTTTCAACATCGTCTTCCAACACTTGTTGTTTGGTTTCCAGCGTAAGGCTGGTTTGCTCCAGCTGTTCACGCAAACTGCTAATGGTTTGCTGTTGGCTATCCAATTGGCGCAACATAAAAATCCCACCAAAACACAAACCCGCTACCAACAATACAATAAACAGCCACACCAGAAAAAAGGCGGCGCCGTAGGTTTTTGCTGGAGGAAGCTGCACGGCGGCAACATATTGCGGCGCGGCGTTGGCAGGATTGGATACCGGGGTTGATTGTTGCTCTGTCACACTGAAAATCCTATTAAGGGCAAGCGTTAAACTTAGTTTTCGGCTTGCAAAACATTAATGAGAAGCTAGATAACTTTTTAACGCTTGGGTCATAGCGGCATCGGTAGCATTATCAGCGCAAATAACGCGCGCGAAACCTGCAGCTTCTGCTTGGGTTGCGATACGTTGACTGGGCACCAGCAACGGCAAATTTAACAACATTGCGTTAACCTCAGGTGCAAGCTTTTGTAACACCTGCAATAAATTCTCCAGGCTTTCTCCGCTGTGGACACTGAGTAAATACTGGCGCTCTGCGAGTTTTATTTGCTGCACTAACTCTGCCAACTGAATCGCGGCGTCAGCGGGCAGCTCGCGCTCATACAACTCGCAGTATTCCACCCAGGCACCGCGCTGACGCAAGACGTCCGCCATATGGCCGCGCCCGCCGCAACCGCGAAAAATAATAATTTTTTCGCCATCCACTTGCTGTAACCCTGGCGCGCACAGCAAATCCTCGCTAGTCATACCACCATTGCCACTCACGGCGAGGTCGCTAACTGATACTCCGTACTCAGACAGTTTTTTTGCGGTGGTTGCACCTACAGCAAAAAAATCAATTCCCATCGGCAACTGCGGCCAGTAATCCTCCAGCCATTGCATACCAAAATCGACCGCATTCTGGCTGACAAAAATGGCTTTCTGGTAGAGATCAAAATCCAGAATTTTATTTTTGATCGCGCGAATTTTTTCTTCGCTGCTTACCGGCACTATCGCCAACACATTCAACGCTGATGTATGAAAGCCTTCTGCCGCCAACAACCCGGCCCATTGTTTGGCCTGGACTTGCGGGCGGGTGATGACCACACAATAATCGCTTGCTGCCGCCATCATTTATTCCGCGCTTGCGTAAACCTCGGCGAGAATTTTGTCGGCGCCTGCAGCGAGCAAGCGATCCGCCAATTCAATACCGATTTTTTCGGCGTCGGCAACCGGGCCGGTAATTTCATCAAACAGCATCTCGCTGCCATCAGGCGCACCTACCAGGCCGCGCAACCACAATTGGTTGTCGCGATGAATAGCATAGCAGGCAATAGGTACCTGACAGCCACCCTGCAAACGGCGGTTCATAGCGCGCTCGGCCAGAACCTGCTCGGCGGTGGTGCTGTGATGCAGCGGCTTAATTAAGGCGATGGTCGCCGCATCATCCACGCGGCATTCAATACCCACCGCACCCTGGCCACCCGCGGGTAGACTTTGTTCGGGGGCAATATAAGCGCGAATGCGCTCTTTTAATTCCAGGCGAATTAATCCGGCGGCGGCGAGGATAATCGCATCGTATTCACCGTCATCGAGTTTTTGCAGGCGCGTTTGCACATTGCCACGCAGGAATTTCACCTGTAAGTCCGGGCGGCTGGCGAGCAGTTGGCATTGACGGCGCAAGCTCGAGGTTCCTATCACCGCACCGGCGGGAACTTCATCCAACGAGTTATAGCGATTGGAAACAAATGCATCGCGCGCATCTTCACGCGGGCAAATAACCGACAACCCCAGACCGGCCGGAAATTCCATCGGCACATCTTTCATGGAATGCACGGCTATATCGGCGTCGCCTTCCAACAAGGCTTGCTCGAGTTCTTTCACAAATAGGCCTTTCCCACCAACCTTGGCCAGGGGGACATCGAGAATTTTGTCGCCGCGACTGGTGAGCGGCACCAGCTCCACCAATATACCCGGATGGTGTTTTTCCAATTCGGCTTTGACATATTCCGCTTGCCAAAGGGCAAGGAGACTTTTACGGGTTGCTATACGCAGGCGGGCAGGAGTCGACATGGGGTCTGGCACATGGGAGTTAATCAGGATGCGAATCATAGCATCTGCACTCCCCAAAAAGGGACACCAAGGTTTATTTGCACACGGAGAGATTGAACTGCGCTGTACTTTTCGCCAATCAAAGCATCAGCTTAAGGAGGATTAGCCCATTCCTTGGGCCAGAAATTACTTAAACAGTTTGTGGTGTAGGTTTAATGAGGCTGGCTACAACCATCACCAGAGCAGCCACAATAAATCCGGCAAAATGCGGTGGCAACGCGGCTTCGGGCGCAATGAATTCCAGTGGAATCCATACCAACAAGCCGGCAATAATGGAGCAGCTTGCACCAAAGTTGCTCGCCTTTTTCCAATAAAGCCCCGCAAACAAGGGCACCAGTGCCACCACCAGCGTTACCTTGTAAGCATTGGCCACCATGGTGTGAATCGACGTTTCTTCCTGGAGTGAATAGAGCGCATAGAGCGCAACCAATACCGAGAAAGACGCGACCACAATGCGCATCATCAACAGGAATTGTTTGTCGGTCATCGTTTTGCCATTGGGCAGCAACTCTTTGATCACGTTTTCCGACAAGGTTACGGATGGAGCCAACAAGGTGCCGCTCGCCGTACTCATAATCACTGACAAGAGTGCGCCAAAGAAAATAATCTGGGCGTACACGGGCATGTGTTCCAGCACGAACGTCGGCAACACCAGTTGTGAATCTTGTTCGCTAACTCTCGCCGCCAACTCCGGGTCGATCATAAACGCCGAATAGGCGAGATAAAGCGGAATTGCAGCAAACACGAAATAGGCACAACCACCCAGAAATGTCCCCCAAACCGCAATGGTTTCATTTTTGGATGAATTCACACGCTGGAATACGTCCTGCTGCGGAATTGAGCCAAACCCCATGGTCAGGAAACCCGCAATAAATGTAATCACTGCCGTCCACTCAAGCGACGGCCAGAATTCGAATTTGCCCGCGTCATAGGCATGCTTAACTACCGGCGCAACGCCGCCGGTTTGATCTGACACCAGGAAGCAAATCCACAGCAAGCCAATAACTATCACCGTCATTTGCACCACCGTCGTCATGGCAACGGACCACATACCACCCACGAGGGTGTAAGCCATCACTACACCGGCGCCAATTAAAATCCCAACTTCCATACTGATGGTGCCGTCGGTCAATACATTAAAGACCAAACCCAAAGCCGTAATTTGCGCGGATACCCACCCCAGATAGGACAACGCAATCGCGATAGACACCACTATCTCCACCGGCTTGCTGTATTTTTCACGGTAAAAGTCACCGAGCGTCAACAAGTTTTTGCGATAGAGCGGACGCGCAAAAATCAGCGCGAAAAACATTAAACAAAATGAGGCACCAAAGGGATCTGAAATCAGGCCGCCGAGGTTTTCCTCAACAAATGTGCCGGGAATGCCCAGTACAGTTTCCGCTCCGAACCAGGTTGCAAACACCATGGCGATAACAACACCCATTGGGAGCTGCCTGCCTGCAGTCACATAGTCTTTAGCGTTATGTACCTTGGTCGCGGCATACACCCCGATCCCGATTGAAATGAGCAAATAGAGCACAACAAAACTAACTAACATTCGTTGGTTCCTTTAATCTTGGGTGAATTATTGAAAGGGAACAGATGTGCACACTCAATAAGCAGTTGTGCCTGGGATATAGCGGCACTGCACTGGCGAGCTCTGAGTCTGGACTTGCCCGATAGCTGAAAATAAACCTGCAAGCGCGCCCAGAAGCCCGCCCATATTTTTCAGCGCTAATATAATGGAATTACTTGAAAATAAAACCAAAATTACTGCTTGTTTGGCGGTCCCGGGCAATTTTTGTATGCAATTAACTTGCCCATAAAAAAGCCCCGCCAAACAGCGAGGCTTGTGCGATGTGAAAACACACCCTAGTGACTAGATTGGACGGCCACCGTAATCCGGTGTTGGCTTTTTCGGTGGATCAGCGGTCACGTTGGGCGCAACCTCATTAATTTTGCCACCGCGCGCCAGGAACGCCGCTACCTGATCTTCAATTTCATCGCGCACTTTTTGACGCGATGCAATACTGAAATCTTCCAGCGCTTCAGATTCTGCCGCCTTACTGGATGATGATGAACCGCCGGAATAGCTCGCATCGTCGCTATCGCCCGATGCTTCCAGATCATCCTCTGCGTCCTCCTCTTCCCCTTCTACGCCAGTATCTTCTAATTCTTCGTCGTTAATGGGGTCTTCATCAGTCATAATGTCACCTGAAAACTTGTACAATGAAATTCTTTTATTCTTGGCTCCAGCAAGCTATGTGCCTCTAACCGGATGCTCCGGCTAATTTATAGCGCAGACTCTTTTAAACGTCATGATGATTCATGATGCTTTTTTAGGCTTTTTTTGCCTTACCGGTCGCCAATGCGGCGGATTTTAGTTATTAAGTATGACCAAGTCTAGCGTCCGATTTGAGTGGCTATAAAAGTAACAAAACCGACACATGTTCTCCGTAACACATTGAGTAACACTCGGGGAGCCCCCCCAAAAAACAACATCGCGCAGTCGCTATGAACTTTAAAAAACTGATTCGTCATTTCCCCGAGCTTGCCCACCTACCGGTGGACGAGCAGCAGCATCTGTTGACCCGTGCCCATCAGGATGCATTTTCTTCTGACAATAAAATGCGCAATTGGCGCAGCAACTTTATCGCCGCGCTATTGATGACATCGCTCTGTTTTTTATTTGTGCTGGTCATTCGCCCTGCACTCGGTATTTCGCAGCAAACCAGCGCTATTATGCTGATGATAATTGCTTTCCCTGCTTACTTAGTGATCCAGCAGCAGCGCGTAATCAAGCAAATACGCACCAGCTTGAAAAAGTTTTTACCATAAAAAAACGCCACTCCGGGTGGCGTTTTTTCATAGCGGTAACACAACTCAAATGCGTGACAAATTACACCGCGTCAGAGCCGGTTTCGCCGGTGCGAATACGGATAATTTCATCCAGTGGTGCGATGAAGATTTTACCATCGCCGATTTTACCGGTTTGCGCCGCTTTGGTAATCGCTTCTACGGCTTGCTCAACCATTGAATCGTCAACAGCCAATTCAATTTTTACTTTCGGCAGAAAATCAACAACGTATTCAGCACCGCGATAAAGTTCAGTGTGACCTTTTTGACGACCAAAGCCTTTTACTTCAGTCACGGTCATACCTTGAACACCTACGTCTGACAATGCAGTGCGCACATCATCGAGTTTGAACGGTTTTACAACGGCAGTAATCAGTTTCATTATTAAATCCTTTGCTGGAGTCTTAAGGAGGCGACGCTGGAGAATCTCGCTAGCCAAAGGCACAACTTGAATCCAGCAACTTGGCGTTAAAGATACACCCAAGTTTCGCCCATCAACAACAACTTTGTAATAAATTGGTTTAGGGAGACCAAGGCTTGCAAGCAGCATGCGCTGGCCAGTTTTCGTCTAACAATTACTTGTTGGTAAATTCAGGATAGGCTTCCATACCGCATTCAGCCAAATCCAGTCCTTCAAATTCTTCCTCTTCGGACACGCGAATCCCCATTACCAGTTTGATCACAAACCAAACGATAAAGCTGATCACAAACACCCATCCGAAAATCACCAGGGCACCAACCAGTTGCCCCAGAAAACTGGTGCCCTCCGCGGTAAAAGGAACCACCATCAAACCGTAGAAACCGGCAGCGCCGTGCACCGAAATCGCACCTACAGGGTCATCAATGCGCAGCTTGTCCAGCCCCAAAATTGCGAACACCACCAGCACGCCGGCCACTGCGCCAATAACCACTGCGCCTACCGCCCCGGGTGTATCCGGGCTCGCTGTAATCGCCACCAGCCCAGCCAATGCGCCATTGAGAATCATGGTGAGATCGGCTTTACCAAACAGGAAGCGCGCTACTACTAAAGCACCGAGCAAACCACCGGCAGCGGCCGCATTAGTATTGAGAAATACCAAGGCAACTGTATTGGCACTGGCGATATCGCCTAATTTCAACACTGACCCGCCATTAAAGCCAAACCAGCCGAACCAGAGAATTAGCGCCCCCAGGGTTGCCAACGGCAGGTTCGCACCAGTGATTGCATGGATTTCGCCATTGGGACCATACTTGCCTTTGCGCGCCCCCAGCAGGATTACGCCGGCCAATGCCGCCGATGCCCCCGCCAAATGCACGACACCAGAGCCGGCGAAATCTTTGAAGCCGAATTGATCATCCAGATTCAAACCAAATACACCGGAAGCTCCCCAGACCCATGAGCCTTCCATGGGGTAGATAAAGCCAATCATCACCAGAGAGAACAGCAGAAACGCCCAGAGCTTCATACGCTCAGCGACCGCACCCGACACAATCGACATACAGGTAGCTGCAAACACCACCTGGAAGAAAAAGTCGGAGGACGATGAATAGATGGCACTGCCACCAAACCCGTCTTCGCGCGCCGCAAAATTTTTCAGGGTCTCTGGAACATCGACACTGCCAATACCGCTAAGGAAAAAGCTTTGGCCGTACATAATTGCGTAGCCGCAAATCAGGTACATGGTACTGGCAGTCGCATAGAGCACAACGTTCTTGGTCAGAATTTCAGTGGTATTTTTGGTCCGCACCAAACCAGATTCGAGCATGGCAAAACCCGCCGCCATCCACATCACCAGAGCACCGCACACCAGAAAGTAGAAGGTATCCAGGGCGTACTGAAGCTGGTAAACATTTTCTTCCATTCACAATTCCCCTTGGTAACACAGCAAAAGTATTTTGAAGCGTAAATAAAAGGCGCTTTGCGGTCATGCAAAGCGCCGGAGGGAATTACATGTGATAGCCGCGCTCACCGTGCTCAGCAGTATCCAGACCTTCGGTTTCAACTTCTTCACTCACACGCAGGCCGATTACGATATCAACCAGTTTGAAAGCGATAAAGGAAACTACACCGGACCAGACGAGGGTAATTAACACACTCTTGGTTTGAATCCAGGTTTGCGCACCAATTCCGGCAAAGCCCCAGGTTCCAGCAACGTAATCGTACACACCAGTACCACCCAAATCTGGACTGTTAAACACGCCAGTCAGGATCGCACCGATGATGCCGCCCACGCAGTGAACACCAAATACGTCCAGAGAGTCGTCATAACCCAACCAGGCTTTCAGCTTCAACACCGCCAGCATACAGATCAGACCACCAACAACACCGATTACCAGAGAACCCATCGGGCCTACCCAACCGCAAGCAGGAGTGATGGCTACCAGGCCAGCAATTGCTCCAGAAGCCGCACCTAACATTGTTGGCTTGCCACGCACCAGCCACTCACCGAAGGTCCAGGCTAGTACTGCAGCGGCAGTCGCCAGGAAGGTGTTGATAAATACTTGCGCCGCAAAGGCGTTAGCTTCCAGGTTTGAACCCACGTTGAAGCCGAACCAACCCACCCACAGAATCGCAGCACCGATCATGGTGAAAGGAACATTGTGTGGAGCAAGGGACGCGTTGCCAAAACCCTTACGCTTACCAATCAACAAACACCCTACCAGACCAGCAATACCGGCGTTGATATGAACTACGGTGCCACCGGCGAAATCAAGCGCACCCATTTGGAATATATAGCCCGCACCCGCAGTCGCAGCGGCAGCTGCTTCAGCAGTGGTGTAAGCATCTGGACCCGCCCAGAACCACACCATATGTGCAATTGGCAAGTAAGCGAAGGTGAACCACAACACGGCAAACACCAATACCGCAGAGAACTTCATACGCTCGGCGAAAGCACCCACGATTAAGCAAGGGGTCAATGCAGCAAAGGTCATTTGGAAGGCAGCGTACAAATATTCAGGCACGTACACACCTTTGCTGAAAGTCGCTGCAGGCAGGAGGTTACCCGCCGCGTCAAGCATATCTTTCAGGAACAGGCGATCGAACCCACCAAAAAAGGCACTGCCCGAGGTGAAAGCCAGTGAGTATCCGTAGATCGACCAGAGCACAGCGATCAAACAGAAGGTCACAAACACTTGCATGGACAATGACAGAATGTTTTTGGCGCGCACCATACCGCCGTAAAACAGCGCAAGGCCAGGCAACACCATGAAGATAACCAGTAGGGTCGCGGTCAACATCCAGGCGATGTCACCCTTATCGAAGGATGGCGCAGCGGGAGCCGCAGGCGCTTCTTCAGCGACAGCCTCAACTGGCGCAGCAGCTTCGGCTGCTGGCGCTTCTGCCGCAACGGTTTCAGTTACTGCGGTGGCGGTATCTGCTGCTGCCGCCGCGTCGTCTTGCGCCCAGACGCCAGCGCCGGGGAGTATCAGCGCAGCCAACAAGGCTAGCGGGGCGAGCTTGACGCCCATACGAAATAGTTTTTTCACGAAAATATTCTCCTGAGGTGATTTGTCTGATGCCAGCACGCCATGCACAGCTGGTCGGTTGTTATCGTTTAAAGAGCTTCGTTACCTGTCTCTCCAGTGCGAATCCGCACCACTTGTTCCAGATCGGAAACGAAAATCTTGCCATCGCCGATCTTGCTGCTATTGGCCGCTTTGGTGATCGCTTCAACCACGGTATCGGTCTCGGCATCAGAAACGGCTATTTCCACTTTGGTTTTTGGCAAAAAATCCACCACGTACTCTGCCCCACGGTAGAGTTCGGAGTGGCCTTTCTGACGGCCAAAGCCCTTTACTTCCGTCACGGTCATACCGTGAACGCCAATGTCGGAGAGGGCTTCACGCACCACATCCAGCTTGAACGGCTTGATGATTGCAGTTACCAATTTCATTAGTCGCACTCCTGAAAAAATTCCCGCACCAAAAGGTGCGGGAAACACCGGAAATACTGTCCTGTCCAGAATTGAGAGCTGCAAAAAACCGCTACAGCTGCCACCCAAACCGACATCAAGTACTCGCGTAAAATTTTGCACAGAGTAGGCCAATTTCATAAAACCAAATAAAATCAATTAGATATAACTATTTATTGGCACCTAAAGCGAAAATATCCAAGATCGAA
>JACCEA011844134.1_pt1 | contig 20485 bp, 12 predicted proteins | sample 7449851 | NCBI WGS metagenome assembly JACCEA01 (sample SAMN15323453, study PRJNA562643) | freshwater metagenome | isolation source: river surface water | place: USA:Blue River Watershed | collected 2017-08-18
CATTGGTCCACCATAATCCCCAGCCCAGTGTCCATCCTCCGTTTGCAGCATCTGGTAGAACGAAATCGCTTTCTTTGCTGCTTCCAATGCGCTTTGCGGCTCAGAATCCACATTGGGCAAGTTACCGTTCCAGCGCTTCAACATGGATTCGCGAAAAAGTTTATCACCCGAATTGGGATTTCGTGCTGGATTGAAAGAAATTTCTCGATAATCCGATTGAGCAGAAGGATTAAAATACCACATTTGCCGTCCAGCTTCTTCTCCAGTCAAAGGATACTGCTTGTGTCTATCATTGGTAATTTTATGAGACTCTTCGGCCACAACAGGAAACCAACCATTGGGCGCCTTGGTAGACTTATTCGGCCACTTACCAACCCGACTCTGTTGGTTTGGGATTGCATCACCAGGATAAGATACAGGTATCTTGAGGATGAAGGACCGAATCAAGTAGTGAGCGATCTCGATGAGAGCCCTGAAAATGTGCATCAAATATATCATTTCGAAACTGAAGAATGAATTGATTTGTGAATTTTGTGATTTGATATGAGTCAATCCAGCATGGTATATTTGGTATTTGCACACCCACTGCTGTTCGAGCAACTGGATCGAAACTCCACCAAAATTTCCGAAAATACGGAGAAAATGTTTTAACATTAAAACATGACAAGTATAGGCTTATCTTCATCCAAACATCATTTAATTCCTACAAACAACGAAAAGATCTAAAATCTTCAAAACTAGAACTCCAACAATTCTCTCATCAAATAAATTCCTTATTCTGTGAATTATCACACAGAAACTCGACTCGGCCTAAAGGAAGAATAGAAACCTCATGATGTAGAATGAATAACGCGACGGAATGTTCTGGAATAGCTCCAATCAATGTGTTCCATGGCTTCGACAAAACACGACTGAACACGTGGTCTTCCAGAGCATAGATCGCCTCTTTCACAGAAAATTGCATAGAAGGGCAGCTGTCGTCTAACTCTTTCAAAGCAAATTTTACAGCAGTCGAATACAAACTGAAATATCCATAGCAAACATCAAGCGTCAGCTCATCAAACATCCGAACAGGAAATTGTAATTCATGTACGTAACCTTTGATGTCACGTTGATGCGAATGAGCACACCATGTAGCATTTCTTGGAATATGCTTGACACTGATACGATTGATGGAAAATATGGCATTCTCCGGTAGATAAAAATTGTCATTAAAGTCGGAAATTTTTGCAGCAATTTTCCAACTGAGAGCCTTATTCGAAGAAGGGGGGAGCTTATGCTGCATGTCGTCCAAATTACTGTCATTCCTTCTACTACTAAGCTCTTCGCACTGTTTCGTACGATTAAGTTTCATATTCTTCATGTTCTCATTTCTTGATGAGCCATTAGCTTCACCCGCAGCCACAACAATTTCCTCAAGAATGCTATCATTGAAGGATATATTGGATCGCGCTGAAGGTTGTTCTCTTTCACTCATCCGGTATGCGTCATTGATGATAAGAAAACCAGGGATGACCAATCCTGACTCGGTTGTATGGTTCATGGATGCAGCGTGGGAATTGGCATGTTCGCTTGTTGCAGTGATAGCACAAAGATATTCACAACGCTTATGATGCTGCATTTCAAATCCGCGGGCAAATTTTTCCATGGGGTCTAGCACATCTTCTACTTCGTCACAGATATCGGATGAATCCTCAGATGAAATTAGAGGTATTACAAATTGCCCAGCCTTATTAGATCCTCCTCGACAAACACCAAAAAAATAGCGAATTTCCACATTTAACCTGCGTTTAGCATTATGTCTACCACTTCGCGATTGTGATAGTACCATTCGATTACCGGAAACTTTGCTTGAACCATCCTTACTAACAGCACTATTATCCAACAAACTATCAGTGGGACATTGAATATCCAAGAGACTGTTCGGGTCAAAAATGCGGTAGCGACTGAGTTTCTCATCGAAAATGCATGTGATCCGAACAAGCAGTAAATCTTTTTCAGAGTTCATCACTTCTGAGCAAAGATCCAACGGGAAAATTCCAGCTAAACCAGACTTCCACACGTATGCACTTCGATGTAAACTCTTTCCTTGATCGGAATTCTCCAATGGATTCTCCAAAAACATTTTGTCCAGACGAGTACTCATAACCCTGTTAATCTTATCTGAAAGACGTTTTGGAGGAAGACTATGTTCTAAATCATCAACGTTTCCACTTCCACCAGTCAATCCGTACTGTACATATGACATCAAAGCCGGATCGATTTGCAAATCATTTTCCTTGTTTACTTCTGGACCATTATTAGAATCAGACGATACTTTGTGAACACTTACGATTGGCAAGCTTGAAGGCCGCCTCGCTTTTGAACGTCGAATTTCTTCAGTGGTAAGGGCAGAACTTTCACCACCACTGTAACTTACTGATGGCGACTTTGCACCAGAGGAGGATTGCAATTCACTTTTGATAATCTGAGATCCAGAGCTAGATAGAAAATTCACTTTTGGAACACAACTATGATGGTTCGATGATCCAGCTGAGTATGGTTGAAATAATTCTGTTGCTCTTATCAGTTGCGCCATATCCCATTCATCTTGGAGGGCCATTTCACCTAGAGTTTCACAAATATTGTTTTCATCAACAATCTCTGTTTCTGGGATATCAACACTGACTGTATGATCGACGGTAGTGATATCACCTTCTTCGTTGGGAAAATCCATAAAGTTATTTTCATAGACAATATCTGGAACAACAACAACCTCATCTTCATCACCTTGTGAAAATTGAAGGACATTTAGTTGAGATAAAATTTTTCAGATGAATCAATCTTCTTACCAACTTTATTTTGTATTTCATCATCTAGTACACATTCGTCGTCAAAGGTAACAATTTTATTTCCTTTTTTAATAACCTTCGAATACGAATGATGCTTCCTTTTTCGCTTCATATGAAATACTACATCAATTCCTTCCTTTGTTAAGTCTTTCAAAAGGAAACTTTTCGTCTCGGATAAGCTAGCTCCCATGTTTTTGCTGAAAGCAAAATCCTGCCAAAAAATGCGACTCTTTGGTTTTTCATATTGTTGTTTCAAGAGAGTCAATTCAATTTCTTTCTGATTGGAATATAAAATCATGCGTTGGTTCCATTCTGTAGGATCGACAGTTTGCTTATTGACGTAAGGGCTACGACATTTAGAGCACTTGGTCTCATAGAATCGAGGAACGAAAGGTTTGTTCATCTTAAGCGACTGCTGAAGCCTCTCTTCCTCAGTTTCTTTGAAGGTTCTACGAGATCTGGCGTCAAGGAAAGGTTCAACAGTATTACATTTTAAGCAAAACAACTTAAAGCAATCTGCCATTTTTTCATATTGCTCTCGCTCAAACTCGATTATTGCTTTTCTTTTCCTACGTTCTACTTTTGCTTCTCGCCACTTCCATTTATTAATATTGAAGTACACTGAGGGTCTGCCACGCTGTTCGCGTGGACTGTTCGAGGGTTGAAGTTCTTCCTGCTTAATTATGATCATTCTTCGAATGTTTGGATCTTCCAAAATGTGCCGATAATCACCATCACGAATGATCCGGGATACACAGTCTTCGTTTGAACAGTAGTGGAATTTTAGATAGTTGATGCATCGATCGCGTTGAACTTCCAAATTTATAATGTCTCTTCGATCCAATTCAGACTTCAAAGCACAACTATCGCAAAAGTAGCGTTGTTGGCAATAGTCTACAAAGTCCTCTGCCAGCTCATCGTCGTAGTAAGTTAATATCATCTTCGAAAACTTTTTCAAAAATTTAAGAAAATGAATGATTTGTAACTTCTCAAATTCCATTATATCAAACACTTTGTCATATGCTATTGTGGTTTTACCGTCATATAGCTGGATAGCAATTTGTGGATCAACGGGGAATGCATCGATGCTGATGTCATTGACCATGGCGTAACTTCCTTTGGTACCCACTAAAAAGATTTCATATTTCTGTCCATAGTATGCATTGTAAATTTTGACTATTTGTGTCAGCGATCGTCGAGAATTGGTTATTTCAATCTTATGAATTGAATAACATTTCTTGATGATATTATCAGGAGAATTTAACGTGCTACTATCTACTGGAGCAGGAGCACATCCATCTACGGTTTGTCTCTGTGTATTGGGGGATGAATATTTGACAATGATGTAAATTGGTTGATCGAAATCCACAGTAAATTGAATGCGCAAACCCATAACTGAATAATTTATTCTTCTATGCTGGGGGTTTCTATCAGAGTGAATTCCATCATTTGAAATTTCGAAGAATAGAAATCGCAGTGAAATTGTCATATCTCCCAATTCTAGATGAGAACTAATAGCATCATCTCCGTTGAAGCTGTTATTACTAGCATTATCTATCAGTGCCTCATCACCCAACAGTATCGTACCGAGCGCGTCCCAACCTAAATTTCCCGTATGAGGCGGAAGAAATGCATTTTCTGGTGGTTCTCGATCGTTCATGATGATAAATCACATTCCAAATGACCGATGCTTATGATCAGATGATTGTATTGCTTGCTCTTGTTGTTGTACACAAGCAGGCCCAGCAGTGAGCACAGAGAGCAGCAGGCCCAGCGGCGCCTCAAACGAAATTAGAAACGGCGAAGAAGCACAAGACACAGAGGGCGCAGCAGCCCCTCGCGCAAGCATTTGGTAAATGGTATTATAGTAGGTAGAATATTTGCATATTAGAATATATGCAACTGCACCATGAAGCTGTGTACATCTTACTTACTATTATCAAACTATTGTAGCCAACTACAAATTATAGGTTAACGTAGCATCTCATTCGTTTAAAGGATGATAATAAACTGCACGAACACTTCTCTCGCATGATGTAGAATTGCCTAACACAACCCAACTATAACATCATGGTTTAATACTAACAAGTGCAAAAGCCTCAGGCGCTAAATACAATGTTGGAGGCTTATTATTTGCCAAATTCCAATGAACAGCGATGCAAACATGTGTACCATCTCTACGAATGTCTAAAACTTTCACCAATCCCCATACCGTCTTCGCTACTTGCCCAACCTCCAATCCCGGGACTTTAACGCAAGCAGATGGGTGCAAATAGCAAGTTGGACTTTGACCTTGAGCCAGTTTCCAGTTTCTCAACAACACAACAACATCATGTTCTCTTTTCTTGGTGATGTACCCCTGCCCATACACAGTCATCACTTCGTCACCTTCATTTAATCCAGGGGTTTGATTCAACTTAACTGCTTCAGGTTGCAAATATAAAGTTGCCGCGGTGTTATTGGCCAGTTTCCAGTTAACTGGTCTAGCAATGTGAACATTATCGGCGCGAATTTCTTCCAAATGTGCCTGTCCGTAAACTGTGGAAACGGTGGTTCCAGGAAGTGCTGCAGCAGGAAGCAATCTAAATATTCCAATATTAAATGATACACAATGTTACAAAACATACAATACAAACCTCAAAGCCTCGCCTTGTAAGTACAGGGTTGGAGATTGACCCTGAGCGAGTTTCCAGTTGGTCAAGAGGACTACATAACAATCATCACGGATGGCTGAAATGTAGCCAGTGCCGTAAATGGTGTTAACAACGTCAAAGATCTTAAAAGTGTCTACACGATTGAAGAGACATCAGTGTTGGCTGAGGGCAAAAAAGTCACTCGAAAACGCTTACTTGTCATCCTGGAGGGCAAATTCAAGCAGTTTAATTGTAAGTGTCTAATCAGAAAAGAAGCGTCATCGGCATCGCGTGCGCGCGCCACGAAAATCTTTTTCTTGGTTTTAGGTTAATAAGCCTTATTGTAATAAAAGCGCGTTTTTGAATATGCGAATATGACTTCTAGAGATGGGCGATTATAAAGCCCATATCCCCCAGTGGAGAAATGCATGATTAAAGAACATCTACACTATACGTTCATAAAATGAGGTAAAAGTGGTACGATAACTGTGGCTAACTTTCCCGCCAGAGAAAAATGCCATATTTGGCAGCAAAACTCCATAGATTCCTCATTGTCTGTAAATTTAACCGAATTATTCCTACGGTTAAGCTTAGTCCCAATCATATGGCCACCAATGATGAACTCTTGTATATGTTGGGTTATTCATCTGCATAATGACTGTGCATATAATGCATTTTTCGTGATTTACTAATTTGGAAAGAGTTTTTCTCCATAAACGCGTTTATTTGTGAATAGATGTATATCGAAAAATTGAGGTTTAGCAGGAAACAGCACCTTAGCGAGCGGAATCGCGGCCCGATGAGATGGAAACAGCACCAGGAAAGGCGGAAGCGGGCGAGGCGAGCAACCAAGTGCTGGTTTCGAATTAAGTAGTTCTCCAATAATCAATCATTTTACCAACATGATGCACTATTCAGCTATTATACAACGTCGGGAGACTAACTAATGTACCCACTAGTTGCTTCCTCTTAGGCCTTAATGTTATAGAATACAATACTATAAAAATCCAAACCTCACTACACACATGGATGAAGCAGTTAAGAAATATTGTGACAATATGATCAATTTGCCACGTCCAAAACTGAAAAGGAAGTTGATAAAATAATATATCAAGAGGTGGCAGATAACAAGTAAATAAATCAACAGGACAAATTCGGCGAACCTTGTTTTGAAACACCCAAAAATTATTTCAATGCTTTCAAGAAATCAGCGATTAACTTCTGGGAACTCTTCGTCAAGGTTGGGGAATGATCAGGAAGTAGAGAGGTGATCGATACAGCAATGCGCTCTACCAGTTCAGGTTTTTCCATCTTAACCATGAATAGCGAAGATTGAATTCTTTCATATTCTCCCAGAAATTCAGCCAACTGAAACACAGCAGTGAGAGATCACATAAATATGATCGTAAAATATTTCTTACTTTCAGGGTTGCAATACCATCATTGCAGTTGTTCATAATTGTAAGCCATAGGAGTACATCAGTTTCTTCCATTAAAATGGGATACACATCAGCGATACTGAGGTCTTTCTCCATCACTTGGTCGGCAATCTATAGTAACAACAAGTACACCAACAGTATGGAAGCAAAATAGATTTATCAGTAATTGAATCAAAAAATTAGAAAAGTAATGCGGAAAACTTACTGCTTTTGCTTCTACAACTACATTGATGTCATTATCAGAACATTTTGAACCCAATACTTTTAGCCTTTGAATCAATTGTTTTTCGTCAGCGGTTAGCTTCTTTTTGGGCTTAGCAATTTTGATATTCATCTTTTTCTCTTTACTTGAAGCTTTTCTTTCAAAAGGAGAATGTTTCATCTTGATTAATTCACTGCTTTTATCGCAATCAATGTCATCCAACAATATATTCTGCACTTGTGAATCAACCGTGCTGAGCATAGAAAAGAGCTCAGGACCTGGTTGTACAATTATACGAGAAAGAGAGATCCTTCCATCAAGTTGATTCCGCTTGAGTAAAGCCTCCAAAATATGAATATGTTGTGCTGACAAACCCCACTCAGATGAATCAATTATTTGATCTTCTAAAATGGCCCTCGCTACACATCGCATCTTAACGCGACCAAATAATTCTATATCCTCCATTTTGCTGTTAACAACATTCTTCGTCAAGTGACTTAGCATAGTTGTGCAAATATCAAATGCTTGTTTCGGTACCTTTTTTGCTAATAAAACACTTACTAAGCGGTAAGTAGCCTTAATGTGAAAAGGAACCTTTTCTAAAATCACATTGCACTGTATTTCACATTCTTTTAAAAGTGGCAACCGACTGTCCATTTGGTCGAGACAATTTTCAATGTTTTCCACATAAAGTTTCCAAAATGTATTTGCAATATTGCTTCTTAATATAATTTCCATATCTTGACATTCCTCCGTATCACCAACACGTTTACTTGATTGGTCAGAATGGGAGTCATTTCCAAGTTGATTAAGGATATCAAGCGATTTTTGATAGCATTGCAAAGCCTTATCAAATTCACAATTTCTAAAGAACCTATTCCCTTCATCTTTATTTGCAGTAGCCATCTCCATCGAAAATGGCGGCGTTGATATGGCATCATCGTAAAAGAATTGTTGCATCCCAACGGCTTTCCATTGATCAATCGAACTTATAGACTTGTCTTTAGAGGAAATTGCTTGTGCAGGAAACTGCACGCCATTCAGCTGGTGATCGATTTCATCAGATACAGAAACCTTGAAGTCGTCATATAGTGTTTGGGCTAATTTCTTCTCTTCTTCGAGATCTTCCTCCGGAAGATCACTTGGTAAAGCCCACTGTCGAATTTCATCCAATAATTTCTTACTGAGACAGAGTTTCTGATCCTGGGTATAGAGCGCTCGTACCCAACTCAACCAAAAGGCAAGAAATTGTAAAGCTCTGAATGATCCACCAGGATAAGAATCCACTCGATTGAGTATCAGATTTTCCAGGAAGCATGGATTTCGCCCTAAATTGAGCAAGTTGTTGTGCATCAACTGAACCACATGAGTGCTATGAAGGGAATGATTAGCAGGAGGAATAAACCAATCAAATTTATCACAATCTGTTATCGTAAGAATCGTTTCTAATGCCTGACTGCGTTCATACAAGCTAGGGTCTGTTAATAATTGAATAAGTGGCTCTAGTCCTCCAGAAACGACAAACTCTTGGATGAAATCCCATTCTTTTCTAAAAATGTTTGAAATATGAAAAGGACTCAAAACCCATGACAAATGAATGATATCTTTGACTTACCGATGAATCAGGAAGATCAAACTCAAAACCAGTGACATCAGTTTTCGAAAACTGTGATTCAGTGGTGCTGCAATACCAACTTCTAACAACGCAACATATATCCATACTTGCTCCACCGAGGGTTGGAATAAGGCAACTCTAACTTCATCATCAGTGAATGTTTTATGAATAATTGCCTCAAAACCAGAGGTTGGTGGGTTTTCGAATGTGTTTCTTAATTTGTTCAAGACTTTTTCTGTCACTTCACCACTATCCGGAAGCTTCGAAAATTCTTCTCGCACATGCTCCGATGCATATTCCAGGGCACGAATCGCTAATTGACTTGTGTTATGCATCATGAAGAATACTTATCTATACATAACATGTATATCTAGCAATATAAAATTGCACAACTTTCAGTACAATACATACTGGATACCTAAGCACTTAAAGAATGATACAAGCAGTTGCAACTGATACTTAAAACATTTTAAAGAATAGAAAAATGTATTTTTATCTAAAGTTGCTAGTGGATGGCACATGATGGTGAGTCTGATGAAGCAAATGTCTTACAATACTAGATTCGGGCCATTTGCTTGGATATTCCTGGGTCATGAGCCATCTGATTACTTGCAAGATGAGGTTTGGAACCCGGCGGATATTGTGGCGGTTCAAAGGAGCTACATTATCGGTCAGCGGTCGTCATCAGCGACAATTATCAACATTTTTGGTTGGTGAGCACAACATCAAATTGAGTGGAATCGGGGAAAAATTGACCAGCGAAAGCCGCCAACAGCAGCTTCAACAAGAAATCAAGAGACCCAAGGAGTTGAACGATATTAACCGTATAGAAGTTGAAACGGAAGATGTTCTGATGGCGCATACAGACCCCTTAGGTTTAGTAAGTACAAAGTACAACCATGCTATGGTACGCACATTCAAAGAATCAAAGCTGATATTGACAGAGAATAAACTCTTTCGTGGCGCAGTTCGTGCAACAGAGAAGGCATTACTTGCACTTAACAGAAAGATTAGCCGGGCAACCCTGAATACAATGCAAGTAAATTATCTACCGCCAAGTGTTGAATGGGCAAGAACTCGAGCAGAAGTAAACTTCTTGAAAGTTGTTCGATCAGTTCGGAGCGAAGCAGAACTGAAAGGGATAACGTCATTCATGACTATCCTTATGCCCCGATCAAGCTTTCTATGGGAGGAGTTTGATCAGCAGATCGCGAGAAGAGTTACTAACAATCCATTGCAGTATGCAGAATTAGGTTTACTAGCAACGTACGCGTTGCACCACGCAAAGCAAGCTTACACAATTTGGAGTCGTGACAAGAAGGTTCCGAGTCAGCAACAAACCGGCAGCAGCTTACACCAACAGCAGCATTTACATAATTTAGCAAACCCGGTTTCTAACCATTTGAAGACTCCACATATGATGATACAGTACTACGTGGAATTGAAGAGAAAGCAACAACAATCAGCTTTTGGCTCCACTTCAGATAGAAAGACTACTTTAGCTCTGAATTTTCCAATCAGTGGCGACCAAAATATATTTGAGATTTTTGCTGAAGAATGTGCAGCCACCTTCACTAGTGGTTCTTCTGAAGTTTTTGCCCCTGTTGGTGCTCTGCAGGCACGGGATAACAAAGCAATTGAGATTCTCGGACTTCAGCTTTGTCTTTTCGCAAATTATGGTCATATTTTAGCAAAAGACCATCCTTCCATAAGACAGAACATCTTAGAAGATTTAAGTATTCATTGCTTGAAAATATTGTCAAGTGCTCATACGCCAGTAAAATTATCTACATTGCGAGAAATCTGGGAAAATGCTCCGAAAATTGACTTGCCCAATGCATATTTGATCTATAAGCAACTTTATCAGCAAGTCATTTATAGTATAACAACAGAACCGTTGCAAATAGTGCATCAGGATGAAGGTATTTGCACACTGTTTGAGTCGATGATTGCAGCAAAATTTAAAAGCAGTCAGTGCATAAATAAATTTTTTGAAGTTGTGTCATCTCGGGGTATGGATTATCAAAAAGTGGGGGTCAGATTATTCAATTCTTTGGTTCAACTGGATTCGATTCCCTTTGCAACAACGGTTCTTGATAGTATGGTGAAAAATGCAGGCATGAAATTGGAATATCTTTTCACACAGTCAAGTAAAGGCAAGCCTTTTCTAATTACAGATGAAGCCAAGGAACAAGTGTTAAGAACTTTGCAGGAATCATCGATCCAAAATTATGTTGCCGGTGAAACTGGATTATCTTCATCTTCTGTTGTGGACCATGAGGGGGAAAGTGCATCGTTTGCAATAGTGAAGAGGAAGACCAGCCATTTGGGATTGGCTTTGTTCTGTTTCAATAGAGAAGATAAGAAAACACCATACTACAGGTTGTTGGAACAACTTGAAGTATCTTTGTTAAGTCATTTAAAGCAAGTTAGTGGTCATGCAGTCCCTATAAATGAATCTATTGGATTGCTAAATTGCTATGCTTTGGTGGGTAGGCGACAACCCGATGTGATGCGAGCTTTAGATGATATTATTGAAGATAATTTTGATAAGCTTAGTACTAAACAGCTGTCAACAATCATATGGTGCTGTGCACGGTTGAACCATCAACCTCAATATCTGTTGAAGGCTACGAACGTTTATTTTCATGAAATGAAAAGTATCACCACTTTGTCAACACCGGGCGCTTATGCTTTATCAAGAACATTGTGGGCCTTAGCAGTATTACAACGTCTGGATGTTGATCGATTTTTATCAATTCAATCGCTTCTTTTCAAAGCGTCCCAGTTGTTGCAAGGGGTAGAAATGCACTCTTGGATGATCAAACAGTTAACTCAAATTCAAATAGAGTTGATGCTACGACACCAGCATGATGTGCATATCAATATTGAAGAACAGTTAAAGCCGCTCAATGAATTTCTTCAAAGATCTCCAACTTATAAAAATTTGAATAAACGCATCTTGCGAGAAAGTGTAAGTTCATGGACTCACTTGGACGCATCACGTGTTTTGACAGAAATGGGGATTGCGCACGAAAACGAGAAATTACTTCCAAATGGTTATGTTATAGATATTTTCATTTCTCTCCAAGACAAAGGAATTGCTGTGGAATTTGATGGTCCATCTCACTTTGAATCATACCTGAATGTAAGTCAAGGCGATAAGTAGTATCTGTATCGTCTGATGTTTTTCTATGATAATAGCTTCCATTAGGACCAACCTTAATGAAAAAGAGACATATCGAATTGTGTGGTTATAAGGCTGTCACTATTCCATTCTGGAAATATAAACTTGATCTCACGAAGGACCAGAAAATGAAGATTTTAAACGATGCATTACATACTTCCTCTTGATATATTACATATTGCGTTGGACAAGTAACAGTACGGAGTCCCGAGTAGTCTCCGCCGTGGTTATTCGATGAATGGAATAATCACCATAATCTCAATTTGATTGATCGAATAATCTTCGTACCTTTTCCTTTAGTTGCTTCTTTGAATTTCATTTGTTTTTCTGTTCGTAATCACCAAAACAAACTACAACATCCTTTCCTTATTTTGGAAGGTATCTATTTTAAAGAATTTTGATTATTACAATAATCAATTTTTCTCACACAGGCACAATAACATTCCGGTTAAACTTAACGGTTCCATAATTTTGGGTGTTTGGGCCTAAAATTAGTTGTTTGTGGCTACCACCACCGAACAGCAGCCAGCAGCCACTTCAGACTGGCGTCAGAAAAAAGCAGGAGGGTTACATTTTATATTAAAAGGAGCTAATAGTTGTGTGATCATAGTGGTGCGAAAAGTAGGTAAAATCTTGTCTAAATCCGGTGCTCAACTTTTTGACCGCTTCTTGCAGACGAATAAAATGCTGCGTAAAGTTTGTTTGAATACCTCGAAACTGACTTTCTCTAAGTCCTCTATTCGCGCACTCGCAACTGAAACTTATACTGAGAAGCAAGCTAAGAAAGGAAGACCTGTTTCACCTCACGTCACCATCTACAAGTTTCCTCCAGCAGCCCTTTCATCTATCACGAATCGCGTCACCGGTGTTGTTTTAACTGGCGGTGAGCTTCTTGAACATTCACTCCTCTATATTTCTCATTTAAGTTTTAGGGCTGACTGGTATTGGGGCTTTGGCATTGGCAGGTGTAGATGTACCTTCTTTAATGACAGCCGTGGGCGATTGTTCATTGTTTGGGGTCGCCGCGAAGTTCGCTGTTACTTTCCCACTAACGTTCCATTACATGGGCGGCCTTCGCCATTTATACTGGGATCGTACTCCAGAAAGTTTGCAGAATGAGGATGTCGAGAAGACTAGTTACATTCTCTTCGGTGCGGCTGGTGTGCTCAGTCTTGGAGCGGCATTGATTTAATGTGATTGGCTATCATGGGAGTCAATATTATTTTTAGTATACGTGAGTTTATTTGTTGGGCATGAAGTACGTGTAAGCACTAATGTTCCAAATTAGTCATCAATGCATTTTATTGTCATGGATCCGCAACTGGGAAAACTAATATCGTCGAAAGGGCTATTTACAAAATGACGAAGTTCCCCTATACTAACATGGAAATACAAATAAGCAACAATTCATACACAAAATGCGACTTTAACGACTGTTCACTGACACCATCGACACTGCTCCATCACTATTTTGATCATCAAGACCATCATCTATTATCCGTTTCCTACAGGTTGGGCAACTAGCATTCACTCGTAGCCATTCATCCACACACTGAGGAAAACACTTCAGACACGAGAAAGTTAAACAGCAAAATTTCTGACCTGTTGATGAAACATGTGATTGCAACGTAGATGACGAATTGGTTCTCCAATTGTCATTTCACTTAAGCAAATAGGGCACGTGTTTTCTTCTCCATTCGCAAAATGTTGGGTTCCTACCGTTATGACAGGGATTTGATCGATAGCTGCTTGAGATGCGCCCTACAATGCGAAATCACGTTTGGAGACAATTCACACAACTTGTACTTCAACTTACTTGCGCTTGGCGCGTATTCTGTAATCTGGCTAACGCTCTGATTAAGCAAGGCATACAGAAGCAAAACACTGGAATTAATAGTATGGCAATAATACATGGTAGGCAAATTTGGATATAGTTAATAATAATCATAGCCAAAGAAAGGTTATAAATAGGTGAATGCGCGGGATGTGAACAACTGTTATCGTCATCCCCGAAGAGCCACATGTTTCCAACTACAAACCACACCAGTCCAAAAGCATCAACTGTATTTTTAAAGTTCATAGCTTTCACATAAACTGATTGATTGTGTTGCAACCACTCACGTCTCATGTACAGATAAACCAAAACTATATCATAAAGAGCCATCCTAACAGCTGAAAATGTTGACCACCACTTCCATCTACCCATGTGAATATCATCACAAGTGTGATCGGAAGACCAATTGATTGGTAACACAAATAGGGCTGCTATGATTTGAGGAATTGTAATGGTTAAGATAAGAACAACGTTTGCAAGAGACGAGTTCACTTCATTTAACCGAGAATTTAACAAACTAGGATTACCTTGGGAACCTTCTGCATTCCCAGGGGTATTCATGGCATTATTATTGTTAGAATTTTGTCTTGTTCTCTGATCAAAAAACAATAAAAGTTTTAGTTTCGATTATAAAGCAATGAGATTTACCATCATCAGAGGAGTTTGAGCATCAGCGAGGCCCAACTCTTGAGCTTGTAGTCTCCGAGCAAATTCTTCATCTAATTCAATTTGATTCGACATGTTGATAAAAAAGTGTGCAGGCGGAATACAAAACGGAAGAACCGCTTAGTTTGTGTAACAATTTGTGGACTATGGCCATATGACGACCAGCTTCAATGCGTATTCTCCCTGCTCAGATCTTAAGCACAAATGCACAAATCGCCATATGATTACAAGATGACTACAATAACATGAGAAATCCCAAATCGAAACATATTTATTGCATTATTTATAATTATTGCGCCAGCACTTGGAGGGCTCTGGCTGTGTCTGCCGCATAGCGCCTGGTACTGTACGTCCGCTTGTGCGTGCTAATGTGAGCACTTGCCTCTAAGAAAATTCAATAAGTATGAATGAGGAATTGAATCAACTCGATAATGGTGCTTTTGTGGTTGCTAATAAATTAAATTACGTTGCTCAGAAAAATAAGAAAGTGGACTTATTTGAACTCAACATATGATCTGCTCTCTTGGGACCTATGATTCGATCCAACGCCATTTTATCGCAAGGGGTGAAAAGAGTCAAACATGACATTTCTTCTGCCACATCGCCACCCCCTTCCCCTTTCTGTACCACTTCACCCAGCACATTCACCATTTCGGGATAGAAATGTGGATATTCAGGACAAGAGTAAAATATTAAGTGCTTGGCACCACGAATCTTGAATCGCCGGAAAAAATGGGCGCGACCAGAATACACCAAGATGTTCTTCACGCCTTGGTAAAACCATGATCTGCCTCTCGAGATTTCGCTATCTCTGGAGTACTCACAAACGAAAACAGCACTTGCCTATAAAAAAACGCAGAATAAAATGGAAGTAGCGTCCACAAACAAACAACAGAAATAAAGGAAAAGGGAGGAAACAATAACATCAAATGGTGAGAATCGAAAACAATAATAGAAATATAGTTTACCTCTTGACGAATCAATTCATTGCGAATACGAACATATTGAAGATATGATGGAGCAAAGATCAAGGTTCTATTTTGCTTCAAACGCAAGATTTGCGATAACACATTGTTTTTGAAGTAATCAAACCGCAAATCCTCTTCCATCTGAAGAGAAGAGATTGATGGAATCAACTGAAATGTTTGCTTTACGGGAACTAAAACATTTGAAATACAACCAGGGGACCAATTCCGCTTCAATCTCACTTGACCACTTTTGCTCCGTGCAAACTCACGGAAGAAAGCTTGCAACTCTGGAGTATTGAAGTGCGTAGACATCATCAATTGGCGATGTTCAGCACCGTTGCCATCCAAAAAATATGATCTAACTCGACTGTAATCAGTATCTTCGTGATGTTCCTTCGGTAATCGATTAACATGTCTGAGGATAAAATCCACATGTTCCCAATTCTGCATTGATATCACATCTGCTTGATGGATGACAACTTGCTCGATGGAAGTTAAAAAATCAACATTCAATTTATTTGGATTTGATTCCATCGCCAATTTCAAGCCAATTGGGGAAGCAACAATAATATCCGAAATGTAGAAATCGGAAAAGAGTCTCGCATAAACTCCTTTGTTAGACCCAGAACCTTTACCGTGGTCGGGGTTGATTTGAATGCCCAACTATTAAAAACAAGTGATAATAATGTATATCATCATTTTGTAATAGCCTAAAACCTTACCTTAAAGTCATCGTCCATGTTACCTTTGAACAATGCATCCCAGTCTGCCGGGCGACTTGCCTTTTTTCCACCTTCATCTTCCGAGTCATCAGGATCTGCAAATTCAAGATCAAATTTCTCTAACCCTGATATAGATGTATTTTCACCAAGTATCTTTAACAACATAGTGACAACAAATTTAGCAGAAGAACGGAAAGGACATAGAATAAGTAATCGGGGGCGTGTAAACCCTTGATCTCTCATGGCATCATTCTCTTCACCATCATCATTTCTTGCAGTATTAGATGACGGTGGTTCAACTTGCTTCAATTTCTTGCTTTTTCGAGATTTCTGGTGTTCGGAAGGAAAACTATCATCCTCTAACAAATTTAAAGCAGCAGTGAGCTTTTGGTCTTTTGCTTTTCTTTTCAACTTGTCATTGTGCTTGACGACTTTAGCTCTTGCCTTCACGACATGAAATACACAGTGCATCAACATGCATTCTAGCATAATTTTGTCATTCTCATGATTCCGACCTTCCAAAAGTGCATCTGCGTATGTTAGCAAATATGGAAGCAGCTCTTTGGAGAAGTCATTGAATGGCCTTCGATTGTCATCACATTTCCATAGCTTATAGATGCCAGCAATATCTTGCACATAATTAATATTACTGACAGGTAAGTTTGGAATATTGGCAGAAAAAGCTGTATAAAAGCCGCATTCGACATCACCCAACATTATATTTTTAACAAACTGTGCCTTTTCTTTGCGTTTAACATTCTCTTTTTTCATGTTTTCCTCGGGTTGCGACAACGAAGCAGATGACGATGGGAACATAGAATGACAAAAATTTGAAGCCTTAAAAAACCAATCACAATATGTTAAGACATTGACAATTGGCTTCTTTGCATTTTCCTCATCGCTGTCATCAACCCATTCTTCTACTTCATGGTCCTTGACTTTCTGAGATTTTACATCACCTCCAAAAACCAATTTCGAGTCAAAAGAAGATATATCTTGTTCAGCACTTTCATTCGCGTTTATTTCTGCTCCTTCCTCAATTTCATCGCTATCACTGATTTCTTCCTCATGTTCGGACACATTCTCTCTATCCGAATCAGTTCTTGGTCTTTTACGCCTAATGAGCCCTTGTAGTCGCTCCATTGCACTTAATGGATTGGAATGGGGTGCGTTGGGTTTACGAATGCTGGTTTCTATTGAAATAACATCACCGGTTTCGGTAGTAGGCTGTGTTTGCTGCGAAGCTGCTAGAATGTCACTAAACTTGACCTTCTGGGACATCTTCTTTACAAAATGCGTTTTAATACGCTGGTCTTCATGTTTTCTTCGACTTCTTCGCAATCGCTCGTCCTTTTCTTGAGTATGGATTCGCTTTTTACGTGTTTCATCATTTGCGTCGCCTTGTTCTTCAATGGTCACACCTCCTTCATGAGACCAATCATCCTTTTTTGTTGCCTTGGACTTCTTCTTTTTCTTATCATTCTTCTTCTTGAATACCATGGCTGCTATGCAATCCGATGAAAGATTGCAATGGCAAATCGAGTCATAATTTAATTTTATGTAATCTTATTGTTGTTTTGCTCGAGCGAAATGGCTGGATGGTGCAATAACTTGGAATTGCTGGAGATTTTTCACTTTTTCCTGGAATCTGATTGGGGATAGTTATGAATAATTGTGTGAAGGAAGTAGGTATTGGCCGACCGTTACACTTGAAGCGTCGGTGCGTATTGTGCTTATTAATAAGGCTTTTACCCGGGTGGCCGGTTGCAGCGTCCATGTATAACATGACTTAGTCTGGCTTAATTAATGGCCTAAGACAGTAGCTGTTGAGATATACTTGTGTAGTGATGTAGATTGATTGTGATTGATAGAATTAATCGTGTTAAGAAATCGCTGGGAAACTCTACAAGAGTGCTTTATTAGGACGTTTGTAAGGTCGCCTGCTGCTGCGCCTGCGCCAACGCCAGGCGCACATCATTCATTGCTGCTTTGAAAATGATTTTAGATTTCAATTCAAGATAGATTCTGAGATTCTTGCCTGGTCATCAATTAATATTAGGTATGTCGAGAATTCCTCATGGTATTCCAACTCTATCATACTGCCGTTTGCTATCACCCCAAACTACTTTTGGACAAGGTGATTTGGTAAGTGATGGAAATGCTGTTATTATTCATGAGCCGGGACAGCAATCGTCGCGATATGAAGTTGCTCAAGTGCTTGACAAATCAATGAGTGATGAAGAAGTTTGTGAGCTGACGTTCGGGAGTCGAGCTGGTATTGGTGCGGGCGCGGCTTTGAATCCAGTTACTGCCTTCGTGAATGATGCTGCAAATGTGGTGGTACTGTTAACTGGTTCAAAAATGACGAAGAAGTGGCAGTTCCTTAAGAGAACATTTCTTCCGTTCATAGCAAATGAAATTATTAATAATATTGCTGACCGTAGCCAAGATTTGAGCATCAATATGTACAAAGCACAACTGACAGTATCTGCTTTTGAAATCCAAGATGAAATTGTATGTGATCTGCTGCGACCAGGAAATAGAAGTCTATCCATAGGAATGACATTGGAAGAGGGAGTGGTCGTGCAAGGTGTTCATCGAGATACGGTTGTCGATGAAGCAACGTTGAGAAAGCTGTTGATCGAAGCATGTGATAATAGAGCTGTCCAGACATTACCAGTCGGTGGCAGCATTGATACCTCGTCTGGGATTTTTGAGTTTAGGCTCTATCAATCAGATGCTGGCAATGGATTAAATCCATCCGTCAATGCAATTTATCAGAATAGAGAGTGTTACAGTCGTTTAATAGTGGTAGACTTGCCCAGTGTTGATCCACTTAACTCAAACGCTAGTGAGGACTTAAGTGTTTTAGCTGGGCCGACATTGAATAAATCGTTACTGACCTTTGTGGATGTTGTAAAAAAACTGAACAATCCTTATCGAGCTCAAGTTGCACCCTTTCGTGGAGCAAAGTTACCACATTATTTGAGTGAGTTGCTTGGTGGAAATTCCATTGTGGTGGCATTGGGATTGGTTGCTCCAGGTGAACCGAATATTAGTAAACGAACGATGGAACTGCTTGCCGCTTTGAATTCCTCTGTTCATTATCCGATGGGCGCAAGAGAGCTATCGGATACCCTCCGTGGCTTGTTGGGAAAGTACCGAGCGATGTTGATGCATATGCAAGATGATATTGATGCCCAAACAAACTCTTCAATGGAGCAGATGAGCCATGAACAGCAATCCCAAAAAACAGTTGAAAAGTTGCAGAATGAGCTTGCCCAAGCTCTCTCAGATAAAGTCACAGCTTTCGAGGATCGCTGTCGGATATATGAAATGGCAGAGTTGCTGAAGGCAAAATACAATAAGGTTATGGAAGAAAAGTTGAAACAGTCAACCGTGCTCGCGGAAGCTGAAGAGGATAATATTGCTTTAGCTAAGACTATTGTAGAGCTAAATTTACAAATTGCTACCTTGAATGAAGAGCATTCGAAAGAAAAATTTGATTGGAACGTTCAATCACTCCAACAGAACACACGGATATCAACTTTGGAAGAGGAAATCAAAGATCACGTTACGACTATTGAAAAGTTGACAGACGAAATGAACCAAAAGCAGCAGCTCATTCAAGGTAATAATAAAGTAATATCGGAGTTGCAGCAACAATTGGATGAACGACAGAGTCAGCTAACAGAACAGAAAGAAAAAAATATTGAACTTGGTGCAGAGCTTCTCACTTTGGTGAATCGTAAAGACATCATGCTGGAAGAATACGAAAAAATGAAGACAGAGTATGACGAAATGTTGCGAGATAGTACTCAACGGAGAAATAAAGAAAAAGATTTGGAGGATGAAGTGAGAAAATTGTTAGAAAAACTCTTAGCAAAGGATGAAGAAGTTTTGGATATGCGAAAGCAACTTATGGATGCAAATGATTCAGCCGCTATTGCTAAAATTGATGCAGCCTCTAGCAAACGAACTGCACTGGATATACAACAATTGAAGGAAGAATTGGAGTCGAAAAAGATGCAACAAGAAGAGGATAGAAGAAGATATGCTACCATTACTGACACTTTGAAAGACAATCTTCGCGCTGAACACGAACAAATTCGAACTTTCCAATTGCAGGTCAGCGAATTAGAAAAGACAGTACTTGAAAAGGACAGAGTTTGTGAAAGGTTATCAACTGAGGTTGAAGAGCTCAAGGTTCACGTTAAATCAGAACAAGATGAGAGAATGAGATTGATAGAGGAATTAGAAATCAAGATGAAACAGGAAGATGACCGTAATAAAGCGGCTCAAGCCGTAGTTGACGAAAAAAAGATTCCAGAAAAAGTAGAAGGTAGCAAAGATGAAGTTAAAATTGACCCAGAGAATGATGAAGCGAG